>Ga0325410_1001715_pt1 | contig 24289 bp, 11 predicted proteins | sample PopdelMetagenome_16_FD_206182 | JGI IMG/M metagenome (GOLD analysis project Ga0325410, IMG submission 206182) | Populus deltoides microbial communities from Bellville, Georgia, United States - Xylem-PdIQD-R3 | ecosystem: Host-associated > Plants > Phyllosphere > Stem > Wood/Secondary xylem...
ATATGGACTAAGTTGGGAACCCATCTGATTTGTCTCACTACGCAGCATATCAAGCCTTGCTTCATTTTTAAACTTGATTCGGCATATACTTGGACAATGAGATTCTCACAGGCTTGATTTATTAAAACTTCATTTTTAAACTTGATTCGGCATATACTTGGACAATGAGATTCTCACAGGCTTGATTTATTAAAAAACTACTCCCTCCAGCCTCTCGTACAAGAATCTAAAATTCTAATTACAAAGTCTGAACCTTAACAGATACCAGTCCCTGAATGTCAATGCTCACACATTAAACTAACTCCCTCCAGTAGAACTAGTGAATTTTCACTTTAACATCCTTTTTCTAGTTCTGTCCAATTTTTCCAACTTCATTGCAAATTTTATATATATGTGGGTGTGTGTGTGTGTGTGTGTGTTCCTTTCTGCATCATGGAACTAAATAAAACCCTGGTTTCCTTTATTTTTTTTCAGAGATCACTAAAGGGGAGAGGCGTAACAGGTTTTAGCAGTGTGATTTTTACAACAGCGATTGGGTAGAGAAAAAATTCTTCTGGTATATTTTTTTTGGTTTTTCAATTAGCCCTACAAAGGGTGTTTTAGGTTTACATGGTAAATAACCGACACACATCACCACAATTTTATGGAACGCATAGCACCCATTTCGTAAACTAGCTTCGGATGATAAAAAAAACTAAAGTTTCACTCCCGCACAATTATTGGTGAATATTTAAGCTGAAGAAAAGGATGGAATGATGAAAAAATTTGTCATGAAACTAGAGTTCAAGATCTGATTATGCATTCCTAACAGGTATCATGAGTGCGCATTGTCTAATTGTAGGAACTAAAAATGACATTTAAACCACAAACCCAGTGCCCTTAATATTTAAGCTGAAGAAAAAGGATGGAATGATGAAAAAATTTGTCATGAAACTAGAGTTCAAGATCTAATTATGCATACGAGTGAGCGTTGTCTAATTTTAGGAACTAAAAATGTCATTTAAACCACAAACCCAGTGCCCTTAACAGAGAGACTCGGAAGAAAATAATAACACAACTTTATGCTTGCCTTATCTAGGAGACTGGAGATTTCTGTAGCAGGCAAACTGACAGCAGCAAAAATAATTGTGCCAAGTTTCCTCATCTCTGTGCTTGGTGGAGTGTATTCTCCCTTGATGATATTCTGTAGCTGTTCTGACACTTGCTTTACTGCAGACTCAAATGGAACCTGGATGGATATAAATTATGAAGAAATTAATTAGTGCACTAGGTATTTCATTGGAGCTTGAGTTCTGTCCTAGAAGGTGAGGCGGATGGTGATTTCCAGTCAATAATATTTGGCGACCCAACAAAGATAACAAGCACAGATGAAATAGAAGATGCAAACCTGAATGGAATTCAGGTGCTCAGCACTACCAATTAAAACCTCACGCAATTGTTTCTCCCACTTAACCCACTCCTTTCCATATGAACCCTTGGTGGATTCCAATCTAAGCACAGAACAAACAAAAAAAATGTAACTATCCTCACTCAAAATGAGATAACTGTTGAAAATATTTTTGAATAGAGGCTTATTATGTACTTTCTATTGCACATTAGATACACTAAAAAGTAGAGTCTAATTGAGGTCACCTGTCATTATTATAATGATGACAACTAGTAATGATGCTAGAAGCCCTTTGGTAATAATTGACAGAAGTAGTGACGTGAATGCTGTGATAACTACAGCATCAGGCAAAAATAGGAACTCTTCACCAGAGAATGAAAGACAGTTTTTACTCTTACGTAGTTTATTAATTCTGTTTACTGATAATGGAGTATTGGTCAACACTAAGTCTTCCGGATAAAATAGTGATAACTCATTGTAATCAACAACAAATAAGAGTTCAATGCGATGATTGTCTAAATTGGTGCAAGAGGAGTTGCTAGAATAGATGAGACAACACCGGATAAGATTCTGAAAAAGTGGTGTTGGGGAACAAGGGTGGGGTGCTAACAACTAGAAGAAACTAATTTGCAGAAAAGATTTATTGGTGTTTAAGTAGTACACGTAAAAATCAAATGAATTTATACTTTGTTTTTAATTCATTATTCTATTCCAAGCAACTTGGCAAAAAGAAGAGTTCTGTCTCTTAATGCTCAGTTTTTCTTATTATAGGTTTCAGTTAGAAATTCCATGATGCATGCATCTAAGAGGAGCAATGAGTAATATAAATGCATGCCATGCCTCAAAGCCTCAAATAGATCCTACTATGCATAACATAAAGCAAACTATCTGGGCATTATACAAATTATAGATGCACACCTTCCATGTGCATTAGTATGCAGTCTGTATAAATTTATCCCCTCTTCTAGAATCAATCTCACTGGATCTGGCAGAGAACTCCTGCAAATGAAAAGGCAAAAAACCAAACAAAAGATTCAACATTCAAAGTACAGGAAGTAAATGAAACTAAAATAACTGTAAAACAAACACAAACACAGGGGAACACAAAAATGGGGAAAACAATAAAAAGAGCCTGCATCTGTAATTGTCTCTAAAAAAATATGAAATCATTAATGTATTGAAAACCCACTCTTGGAGATGTCACGAAGCTGGGCTACTTGTGAAAATCTTATGCCAACTCCAATCCATCTTAAGACCTCTGATTGAGACATTGCATTCCAGTGCAAAATTGTATTTCACCATTTTTCTATTTCCACGGTTCCATTAGTTTCAAATGTCAACATGCTACATAGACATGAAACTACTGCACTCTTCATGCTTATGGATATTTAGCTTTCTAATTCATTTAAGTTTGTGCAATTAGATTTCTTCTCATTCACAATTTACTGTTAAATATAGACAGAGGTACAATCAAAGGACAGTTTGTTTTCTGGTGTTGTTATTCAAGGCTTGTCAAGATTGGGTCAAATATAATTCGGTCAGCACATACTGACTGGCCAGGCATTGTCCACAATGTTAGCATGATAGTAGTTCACATATCCATGTTATATTGTAGGTCAGATTAAAATTTATTTTGAAAATAACAAAAAATGTTTAAGACAGAGAGAACTATTTGGTATTATTATTAAATTTAGCCCAACAGTTCAACCTTGCAAGCTCCTGGCCCGATTCATTGCCTAACCCGGGTTTAAAATTAAATCGTGTTGGAGTTTTTCTAATGTGACCTAGTTAACTTGGCCGATCTAAAAACATCCCGACTAGTAAAAAAATCCAAGGGTGAAATTGAAAAAAAAACAAAATTGACAGAAAAAACCCTATCACCTAGCTCGAGTTTAAAATTAAATTGTGTGGGAGTCTTCTTGACGTTACCCAACTGACTTGGCTAGTCTAAAAACAACTCAGTTGACTAGTAAAAAGGTTGAGGATAAAATTTTTAATTGGGTGCAAAGCACCTACTTTAATTGGGTGCAATGGACCTACTTTATTGTTCATCTAAATGTAAAGCAAGTTCTTTTATATGGACCTACTTTATGCCGCAAGGCTCGATAATATTTTTTGCTTAAAACATGAAGTTTAAGAGTCGCAAACGCTTTTGAAATAAGGAAGAAAAATTGTGACTCAAGTCATGGACCCAACTAGGTCAAATAAGTTGGTTTTATTTTAATTATATAATAAAATAATAGACAACGACACCAAATAGATAAAGTGAAAAAAATAATTACAATAACTTCGAAAAAGGATGTAACTCAACTCCCAGCCAATTAAATACGGAAAAACAAAAATGGGTAGACCCGAGTTAGCATAACAAATTTGTAACCTAGGTAACAAAAGTCGAGTCAACCCGGGTTAATCATCCAAACTTGAAATCCAAATCATGAGAACATGATAGCCTAATAGAAAAGGAAACGAGAAAAATCACAAAGCTCGTTCTTTTCATAAAATCAATGTTGAATAATGAAATAAAAAATGAAAATCGGTAAAACAAAAAAACAAAAAAAAGGGATACCAACCCTAATTAACCCTTTAAATCCATGACACGGCTTATTAGACTGGAAGTGACCTATCTAGAAAAACCATGAAGTTCAATTCTTAACTAATCAAATATTGAAGGATGAAATTGGAAAAAAAAAATCAATAATACAAAAGAACCCAAAAAAAAAGAGCAATTAAAAAGATAGGGATCAAATTGAAATAAAAATAAATAAATTGGAAGACAAGTATAAATGTTTTATTGGACAGTGAAATTGAAAAGAAAAATCAATTTGATAAAGACCCAAAAAATAATCTAAAGAATGAGAACTAAATTGAAAAAAAAAATATCACAAATTAGGATTAAATGATGAAATTGAATACAAATTTTGAATGTCCAGCACAAATTTCAAGGGGAGAGGAGGGAAAAAGAAAAGCACCTCCAACAATAAACCGTTCCACCACTGCTTTCACACACCATCCTAATAGGAATAAGACTCTACAACAATTCTAATGACATAACAAAAGAAAGTTTTTGCTGCTGGTTAACATTGCATGCGCCACCACAAAACCATGGGGGCCTCCCACATGCTAGCAGATAGGTTATAAACGCCATCCACTTTTGGTTGTTTAATTATAGTTTATATTTATTAAAACATTAAATTACCCCTCAATCAACTTGATTATAAATTACCCCTCAAACAGGTTGAAAATACAAAAAAACCTCTTTTTCTAGTTTTAAAAATTTTGCTTTCAATAATATTTTAGTCATTTTACTATACTTTAGAATTGTGAAAAGACCAAGTAGTCTCCCAATCTAATAATGATTAATGAACCTTGTGAAAAGACAACACTGTCCATGATAGCCAATTCAATGATTTTTTGTGTGAAGAGCAAAACCATCATTAAACTATTACACTGAACGTTAATCTCTCTCAATGTGAACAGTGTTTTTCCCTCCCACATTAGTTTTTGTTAATTTAGAATTCTAGACTCTTTACTTCAACTGCAAGTATAGAGGACTCTGCTTATGCATCACAAGAGGAAAGTGAAACATTTGCATGTTTGATACGAGTATAGAGATAGGCTACATAGGTACTGCAAGATATTAATATGTAATTTTGTTAGTGTTTTTTTCCAACAAGAGAAGTATATGCTTGATATTTGTGTACTCTAGTGCATAGAGGTCACCTGGTCTGTAAAGAATTTTCTGCATTTATCAAGGCACTTAGTTTTTCTGTTATTGTACTAAACTAGCTAGCTATCTGCCATTGAGATGTAAATTGTAATGGATTTTTAACTTCTTGGGCAAACCTTGAAAATGATGATCACTTACCACATGAAAGACAAATGAATTAAAGCACATGCTTTGAGCTGGAGTTGCTGATTCTTTATAAAAATAATGCAATTTTTACAACAGATTATTTTTAACATGAAAATTATGCGAGAATTATATGTCTGATTCTAATCATGAGGATGATAACTTAGAAGAATGAAACCACTGGACATTCATTATAGGAAGATGGTGCATGCCTAAGGGCACAAGACATTGAGTTATGAACAAACTGGGAGAACCTCACTTCTAAAAAGAAAATACTTGAGATTAGAGCAGTGACCTTAATAATAGAAGTGAGATACAGAAAAGAAAAGAAAGAACCAGAATTTGAAAGATGAGATAATTAACAATATAGGAGAATCCAAATATCTCACATTCAAGTTTTCTTACCTATCTGGTCTCAACAATGGCATCTTGACAAGAGAGCCAAAACGTTCTATTAGTTCACTCTCAAACTCTGTGCGGTTCTGAAAAAGAGAAAGGAGAAGATGATAAAAAAAAGATGATTCAAATGCTGGAACACCTGGAGGCCAGACCACGCCAACATAAGACAATACCTTGCCATCATAAAGGTGATAAAACATAAGCAGCACAAAACCAGCATTTGGAGATGATTTGTCCAAATTCCCCTTTAAAAGTCCAAAGCAAAGAGGAACGTGTTAAAAAGATGAGAGACAATATTTTACATTTGGGTCTGGTAAATTTACCAACCAAAGGAGTATAAATGGCATGTACCGGATGATTAACACGTTGAAGTACACGGAACATGAAAACAGCTAATGCATCAAGAGAAAATGGATTTGAATCTGTCCCTGAAAAGTAAACAGTGAGGAAAAAACATTAATCACTGACAAAAAGAAATTATTAGTTAAATACAAACAATATGAAAAATAAATTACAATGAAAATCAAAAGCAAAGATTACAACTTTCAATCTGATTGCTTAGGTTTATATGTAAAGTGAGGTGAGATTTGAGAGGATCTGATAACCGAGTAATCTAAGTTGGTGCCTTCCAGCTTATATAAAGTATAAGCTTATAAACATGAAAATTACATTGAAGTCCCTGACTGATATACTTTCATTCCTGATCAAGTTGAATCGACCATTTGAAAGTAATACTCGAAGAAGATTAGGAGTATTGAAGCACTTGAATGTCCTAGTTTATTGAAAACATGTATGACAGTGAAGTATTGTAGCTGATACACAGAGCAAAGTTAAAGGTGCAGAGCCCATTTTACATGAACTTGATGAGATTCACTGCAATTTGTATTTCTAGGTAAATGGCTAGCACAAATATTGAAAATTTTATTATCTTCAAAAGAAAAATTTATAAGTTTGAGCAAGCATTCATTATAAAAGAACTAAAAGCTACGAAGAATGAAAAAACAAGACTAGTTTTTATTTTCTTTCATAGTAGGCTAGAGCACAAGATGCTCCACTCAATAAAACAACAAACCAAAAACACAAAAAAAATGCTTCCGCGGGCCATACCAGAGCTTCAATCAGTTGCAATGATTTATCCTAGACATGAAGGCATTTAACGTTCTAAAAACTAGAATCTTTCTAAAAGGAAGAACATGCATATAACCATATCAGTGGAGAGCTTTCTAAATGTGGGGTTTTAACCAAGAATTCAATGCGCATTCTGATTTCACAGCTTTGTAGTCTTAAAAATGAAATTCACCAAACCATCATGAGAAACAATAGCAGCCCACTAAGAATACAATTACAAATAAGCATCCAGCTAAATCTTTACCAGTGAATAATGACAGAGAAATGCTTTGAAGTCTTACTATTCACTACAGATGGAATGCAAAAATTAAGATAATTGGTACAAGAGGGAACGGTAACCTTCTGAATCAGGTATGACCGGAACAGCAGTGGCTTGGGTGCTCCGGCACATGCCTTCGATCTGAACAATAGAAAAGCCTATCATAAGACATGCATGTCATTTGAAATTCAATTAACAAAGAATCCAGTCATCGGTTCAGCAACTCTCTCTCTCAGAGGCGCAAAAATATACTAATATAGGAACCAACAAGATACTGCCCATCTATGCAGGAAAAGAAACAGGCAGTAAGATCACTAACTAAAGATTATCTGAACTAAATGCAATGTAAATTATCTATGAAGTCTAAGCACTCTCCGTAACAGAGTTGAGCAAACTCTTCCTCAAATGTTCTTCATTTGCCCATCCAACACAACTCAAGGTATTGTTTTGCTAAAAATGCACAGCTTGGTGTGTCTTTTTTCCTGTACAAAAAGCACGACCACTCCAAGCACTAACTCTCAATCAACTGACTCTGCCGTACCCAATGAGAACTCAGTAGTCCCATATACCACAACTTATACAAGCTTATGTACTTTGCAGAGTAAAAGCAAATGATTAACAAATGAACTTGGAGCATAAAATACTTATTCACATATATGTTAGTACTTTGAATATTATCTAGACTCAAGAGTTCTCCCTAAGTTGTAGATTATCTAAATGGAGCTTTAGTCCTCCATATAGAATTCCAAGGAAAGTTGGGTCCTTCATAAACACCTTCAAATATCAACAAAGCCTGTAACAAAATTTAACACTGGACTTTGCCACCTTCAGTAAAGTTGCAAATCACCTTCTTATTCTATTCCACATTACCCTTGGTGCTAATGATTAATTCAAAGAATTTCTACAAAAGATTCCATCTCTAAACATGGTGCAATCCTGCCAAAAGCTACTTTTAAATAGGCAAAGCCACAATCTCAAAAGAAAAACTCCATATAACATCTTTGTCTCCAGCCAACTGAAATGTTCAGGAAACTACATCTTCAAAGATTCTTCCCACACCATCGTGCATGCCAAAACAAAATAGCACCCTCTTTGCCAGCTCAAAAATAACAAAGGATGAAACTGCTTCCATCCTTTTCCACTAAATTTTTGTAATCAAGTTAAATCAGATTACCTGTCTCCAAACCTCTTCATTGGGTGCATTTTTGTCTGCAAGTATTACAGAGTATGGTTTTTTCCGCCGCTCATCAGCAATCTTCTGCCAGTACTTTCCTGTTGAAAGCAATGAAATATAAATTAATAAGTATACAAGTAAAAAAGCAAACCTTTAAGAATGATGGTTAAAATATTGGAAATTAAAGAGAATGCTATAACCATGAACAAAGAGAAGCAACCATAGCAATCAACTAAAGGTTAAGATATTGTATTCTTATTAGGAAATTCAAGCTCATTTCCCTCCATAATCATCCATTTTGGAAAACTAATGTTCCAAGAGCAATTTTTCCTTCAGACATCTGGACCTTTAATAATTCCATAATAACAAAGAATACTTTTAGTAAAATAAAGTATTGGTCATTTAATTTATGAAAGTATGCTTCTTTTGCAGTAGTTTTGAAGAATATAGACTGGAACTCTTGTATCTTGGAATGCCTCTCTGAAAGCAACTATTGTGGACAGGATGGACTTTTGACCTATTTGCATGGTTCTGCTTTCAGGGCATTTAGATTAAGCTCTTTAATGTATCTTCTGTCAGATGGGTTTACCCTGTTGTATTGATTGTCTTGTTTTTTCCTTCTCTGATTTCTTTTTCCCTGTTCTGGAAAATATCTTATCTTACACGTAATTGATGCTTCCTTCCATAATATTAACTTACTGTTATCCAAACTAAAACTCACCACCTCTCAAATTTTTGAAACTTTTTTTTTTTTTAAAAAAAGGAATCACAAATAATATCAGATTTTGGGGGTATAAATTTACATTAACGCATTCATGCTAGAAGGATTTCCAAGCAGCTGTGACAGAAGTTTTGAAATCAAGAAGATCTTACCACATGATCTCTCCCCATGATTGGGGATACACCTAAGGGAGGATTGAATTGATGCTAAATTCTGGTTAGTTTACAAAAATTATAATGTAGAACAATTAATTACAATGTTTTAAGATAGAAGAAAATTGTATTAATAGAGAAAGGAATTGCAAAATCTTGATGGAGAATAAGCCATCCTTCCAAATAAAAAAGCAAAGCAAATATCATAAACAAACAGCCCAATCCCACTGAATATCAACTGAAGGAAAATTTGCTCAAAATCAAATACCTTTAATAAGGTCACCCATCAAACTATGAACCGGGCGATCATCTCCAAGACCTCCAGGGGCATTTAGTAATTCCTTGCAAAGTGCAGACTTAGCGCATCCTGGAATTCCTGGAAACGGAAATTCAAAAGCATACAACAAAGTGAACCCTCACTATGAGAGAATAAAGAAGCAATCTCAATAGAAGTTACAGAGTACAAATGAAAGGGATTGCATGCAATGAAGGTAAACATCAAGTTTCATTCAAAAGATTCTCAATGAAAGACAATGGTTTTGAATTGCAGACACCATATTGCGAATGAGTCATTAACAAATTTTAGCAATGGTCTCTAAAATAAGGATTTAAAAGAAATTTCACTAAAGAATGTATGATAATTTAGACAAGCATGCAGTATAATTTGCAAGAAAAGCATGCACTCCTTAACTTATTACATGAACAATAATTTAACAATTAATACATTAAAAGCTGGGTATCTTAGGCAACAGTGATGGAGGTGCCCAGATGTCAACAAAGGACTGGGTGAAAGAAGAGCACAACAGCTGGATAACACCTATTTCATGAAAAATTACAATTTGATCCCTATACCTTCATATTTATTACATTCAGGTTACTATGTTTGTAATTTCTTCAATAAGAATCTTAAAATTAAAAAAATAAATATGACCCTAGCGATTGAATAGTTAGAAATTAATGGAATTCCTATTTTTAATTCAAATACAAAAAAATGTATTCATAATTTTTTTATTCAAGTGCAGCTAAAGTCAAGTTAATGAAATTTTTAAAACCTAAAAATTAAACATTAGCCCATGCACTTCATAAACTTGCTCTTGGAATCCTTGCATTCAAATACAGAAAATTGTATTCATAATTTTTTATTCAAGTGCAGCTAAAGTTGAGTTCATGAAATTTTTAAGACTTAAAAATTAAACAATAGCCCATGCACTTTATAAACTTGCTCCAGAATCCTTGAACTCAAAACTAAGGTCCTTCTTCAAGAACACAAGTTTCAAATTCTCAAAAAATGTCTGAGGTTCTTATGTGGGATTCAAATAGGACTACAGTTTTGGAAAAATTAAACTGTTTGGCGCCTGAGTTTAGGTTCTAGAAGCATCAGATTCAAAATTTAACCATATGCCGAAACATCAGGTACTAAGAAAATAATTTACTGATAATAATAATAATTGTACATAAATCCCAACAACCTAAGACAGTAAGATTTTACAACTATGATGCACGGAACATAAACTGTAACCGTAAGAAAATGATATAATGATTGAGACATTTAAGTGTAACAGCAATGAAGCATGTCAACAGCTAGAAATGTATACCAGGTTCTAATGTAACAGGATTGCAAAATCCTCACACATAACAATGTTAATTACTATCAAATTCCACATATACAATACAATTACTTCTATATTTGAAAGTTGAATTTTCTAAAGTATACAGTTTTCTAACATGAAATGGAAATTAAAACACCAAGAACTTCAGTGAAATTGCTTAGCTCCTGACATTTAACTTAAAGAGCTACACAAGGATAGCTCCATATTGAAAAAATATAGAGAGACGTAAAACTAGAAAACTAACAATATCATGATAAATTTCTTTTAATTGCCTCCAAGATATTCAAAACTATAAAGTTGTGAAAAATCAGTGGAAATCCCATTGATCTCCTATTAGCTAAATAAGTGGTCCCCATAAGTTACCACAAAAAATTGTACTGCATGCTAAACATCTAATAGGGAGGTATGTTTACCTGGAAAGAAGACAATCAAACCCTTATCCTTTTGAACAGTTTCCATGAATGAGGAAATAGGACTTGGGGACACCACCTCCTTATCCATCTCAAGATCACCCTCTTTGTCCCTACCTCCTTCTATGATGGCCATGAAATCTTCCGCCCTAACAAAGCTTCCAGCAGATCCTATCAAAACTTGGTTCTCTGGACTTCGACTTGCATATTGTTCAAGGAAAGATTCAGCCTCAGTCAGGTATATTGAAGATGACAACTGCTTCTTTCCACATTTTCTTCGTATGTATACAGCCCTGAACATTGAGGGAGAGATTCTATTCACCAATCATGTATACCAGGTATGAAAAGAATAAGCTGCATCAGGGATTACAGGGTACTTCTCACAGTACCATTCATCTAGCATCTTGCTGAGTTCTTGCTGTTTTCCTGCTGAAGTTCCCCAGATTTTCATCTGCCTGTAAAATATATAGAATAGATTTTTGGTGAACAATCTGGGGATGAAACTTTAAAATTTAAATTTATGGCAGTACAAACAGAAGCAGCAACAAAAACAACCAAGCCTCAATCCCAAACTAGTTGGGGTAGGCTATATGCATCCTTTTGCACCATTCTGCACGATCACAATCCAAATCTGTATTATGATGTTTAGTAAGTCATAACATTCAGAATTGCATGAAACAGTTGCGCTGAACATAGCTGTATTATAATAAAGAAGCTATTACAATCATGCATAGCAGTAAATGGCTAACAATGATTATAACTAGAGAAGTATGACTGAGGAATGAAGAGAGTAAGATTCTCATTGGTACATATTCTGAAAGAAATATTAGTTTCCCGCACCATAGGAATTTCTGATGCAGCAAGCTCAAACCATGAAGACAAATGGGCCCAAATCTTTAAGAATTCAATTGAATCCAAAAGATTTTGACAGCAATTAACTATATTTTTAATGCAAATTACATATGGGAGCATATGCACTTGCAAAGTTTCCAGCACAAAGTACAGCAAATTAGAACAAAACTAACCTTAGATAGTATGCCTTGTAGGCAGATGGGCCATCCTTGAAAAGAGTTGACAAGCCATTGCGGATCAAAAAGGTTCTCAACTGCATTAAAAGAAAGAAAGAAAACAAGATTCAGATGCACATCACAATTGAGATCACGTTAAGCCAATAGAACTCTAAATCATTATTGAGTTCTCCTCCAGTCAGTACCATATTGCTTAAATAAGCTTACAAATTCTACATGAATCCACATGTCCACAAATATAGCAGATTTACATTTACTTGTGGAAAATTTAATTATCAAGAACATCATTTTTTTTTCAGTATAGATTAGAAAAGTTTGATTCTTCAAGTTTTACTGAAAAAAAAAATGGAGAAATATTTAAAGAGATTTTCCATATATCCCTTTTTTTAAGGACACGCTGAGCCTGTTTGGTTCATCTTTCCTAATCTCTCTTCATCTTTTCTTATTTTCAATGCAGATTTAAATGCGGGCACTGTTTCCTAAATTGGAAAACATTCATTAATAATGTTTTCTTATTTTTTTTATGCTTGAATAAATTTAAAGTAGAGATGAAAGGTACAAAATTGTTCTTGAAAAGTAAAGGCACCATATTAGTATTAAGCCAATTTAAAAAAGAAAAGCAACTTCATAAAATACAAAGAAAATAACCAGAAAGGAGAAGTGCATTGAGGAGAAAGGGGGAAAATTTCTAAAATTGAATTGATAAATTCTACGCTTTTTGTAGAGGAATAATTGAGCTATTCTGTAAGTTTTATAAATTAAAAAAAAAATGTTTGTAGAAATCCTTGTGATAATCTATCTGTTTTAAAAAAATTAAACAAACAAATGCAGCACTTAACAAAAATATATAATTAAAAGCATCATTGCTTTGCAAGTTTCTAACCTCCAAACATGAACAAAACTTTTATACTTTCTGATTCAATTTAAATCAAATAAAAATATGTTGAAGAGCACATACCTTGTATGTAAGAAATTTCAGTTTGATCATCAAATTTGCATCATCATCAGCTAAACCATCTTTTGCTCTATCATTAACATTTCCATCTATGTTGTTGTTTTTTGCAATTTCAGCAGCTCTCTCCTTATTAGCCTTGAATAAGTTAATATCAACAAAAAACCCTACATCCATAAAAAGGTGTTAGAAGTACTGTGCATAACTCATAAGCTCCCGCTTCCCATTTTCCCCCATCCCTCTAAAAACCCAACAGATCCACATGAGAAATAGAGTGTGTGTGTGTGATAACATTTCATATAATATAGAGATTTTTATAAGTATCAACCAGACATTTGTCCCCTTTCATTGATTCATTTCAGTTATTGAGCATAACAAATTGGCAATGGGGCTTATAAATATAAAATTGCATCTTGATTAACTCATGTATTTCTCGGCCTTTATACTGTTTGGAACATCCAAGTTTGCACCGTCAATTATGTTATATTCTCTAATATGTCTTGGGAAACATTTGAGTACTTTGCTTCACATCCAAACAATGCTTAAATCACTATCAGATAGCATTTTTACAAAAATGCAACTCATCAAACATTTCCAAATACAAGACTTCATATAAGCATAATAATAAAAGATGCGTATTACAACTGAAATTTTGGAATGCAACCTAAAGTTAAATCGTCCTTATTCACAAGATTCAAGAGTTTTACCTCGGTATAATGGCCATAATCCCGGCTTGTACCTACAGCATGGAAATCGTTTAATTAGGCAGCATGGATAATAAGATAAAAGCAAACATTATTTGTGAAAAACTAATGATCTTAAAACAAGAATTTAGATTGTATGTTCAAACAAAAACCTCATCTCTTTTTGATATCGCCGAAAAGCAGAATCACTGTGGACATGAATGACCAATTTATAGAAAAGATTGTCAACAGATACAGAACCGATTTTGTGGAAGTTATGATAGCATTTAAAAGCAGCTGGTAAACGCCTTTCTCTCATCAAACGAATCATTTCCTAGATCAATCAAGAATTAAAATTACAACTTCAGAAACCAGTACCATATGCAGCTTTTTAACACAATATTGGCTCCACAAAAAAGTTCAATTAATTCACAAACCATGATAGCAGTCAACAATGTCCCGAAGGATTGCATTATTTTGAGAGCATGAAAATTAATTATGAAGCAACATTTTATAATAATATTGAATGGCCTCACCTGCAACTTTGTGGTAGAAAAATCAGAAGGGTGAGCTTTTAAAAATTTTGAGACAACAGATCTGTCGGCATTTTTTGAATGACTATCACCAGATTCAACCCCAAACCAGTCTGAAAAGTTAGGGCAAAATGAAGAGCCAACACTCTGAAGGAGGGCTTTTATTTGCTGCAGCAGTGTTTCACAAATCAAACAGCAATGCATTCAATTAAGTTACTTTTACAATCTAATTTTCTAAAGCAAATATAATGCTTTTTTTTTTCAGGTTGAATATAACTCTGACTCACCTGTTTTTCATCTGACCTATTTGCAGCACAGATTTCCCTTAGACTTGGCCCCAGGTCAAGGCCAGCTGGAGTATAAAACCAAATTAGATGTAATTCCGAAATATCAAAAAGTGAGTTTCATTGATTGTGTCTGTGCAGTGATCACAAGGGTAGAGAAGGGGAAGGGAGGGCATTGCATTGACCTTTCAACAAAGTCACAAAAAATGGTGAACCAATAAATGAGGATAGGCATGGGTCCATTACAAGCATTTTATGTCTATACACGTCTCCAAATGCACATCAAAAACTGGAGGGACCATAGTAGGATACACAAGTATCATCTAAATGAAAAATATTATGGGCTCGTCAACTTCAAAAAGTAGAACAGTAAGTAAATCAAAAGATGACTAAGAGTCTCCAAATGACCATAAAAAATAAAAAGAGATGGGAACACAATACACAAGGCAAAGCATCATACCTCCCTCAACTGGTGGAGGAGGATATTCTCTCAATACCTCCTCCATGTGCTTTGAGCTCTCATGACCAACAATACGAGCCACAAGACCCTCCAAAATTTCACCCTGCACTTTTATATGGTCTATTGAACCTGGATAACCATAAAAGCTGATTACTGCTATCAATATCTTAAGTTGGTTAAATTACATTTTCAACTCTCATTGATTATGACGTAACTTAAAAGCATGAAAATAGATGTTTGTTCTGAATTATCAATAATTGATTCTGAGCACAAGCACACCTCACCCTTCCATCCCAACAGTGCATAGATTTTATGTATACCATTCACCTTTTCATCTGTTGTTAAAAAATTATGTTGTTTCCCACAACCATCCCTCATGCACAATTTCATGACAGTGGAAAACAGAGAAATTTCAAAAATCCCTGACTTTATTAGTTCACATATAATTCAATAATCTAAAATCACAACATAATTGAAGCACATTCTACTTTAAAACTCCACCTGGCACAGATATATCAGCAACTTCATCAAGAGCCCTACATACAGTTGTTGCCAATCCTTCCTCACACAATGCATCATAGGCCACAAAAAAGGATGTCACTGATTTCCTTGATTAACAAAGTAAATATATAAATTAAAAAATGTATCTCAATTAGTTTTCATGACATGTAAGATCACACACTGAGCAGTTCAAAAGTCACTTGTAATAAAAATTTCTTCAAGTGAGTTACCTTTTATCAAACATTAATTGGGGCTTAAAAAATAAAGTACTCAACAATGTCTTTCAATGACTGTTCCAACAGTAGCCATTTATAACGTTAGTGGATTTAATGATACCAAGACTAGTGGTGCATAAAAATTCCCATTATCCTTCCAGTGTACCATAATAGTTATATTGCTAAATTTCGATGATTTGAACTTTCTTCCAGAAAGAAAATAATATTACAAAAAGATTATAAATAGATTTTCCTTTGGTTTCTTGTGTCAGATGCACCCAAATAGGAAAGAAGAGAAGTATTTTTTTGGTCTTCAAAACAAATGTCAATGGCATTTCTATACTGGCGAGAACTTAATTCTTCTTTGAGAAGATGAAAAATAAGAAGTCTGCCAAGAAAATAAAATTGAAACGTAGATTGCTAGATTACAAGATCTGATTTTAAACTTCATTTCTGGAGAAAAATAAGAACCAAACAAGTATAAAGAGATTATTTTTTGCTTTCTTTTTACCATGTGCAATAAAAGAAAAGAAGTGTAATTCTGGTACTCAAGACAAGATATTATATGGCATTTCTACACTGAAGAAACCTAATTCCCTCTTTGAGAAGAAAGAGAGAAAAAAAGTTAGCCTAGAAGATAAGATTAAAAGTAAATCGGAAAACTTGGAAATCCTTCCAGCCTACAATTCCCTTTTCCAGGAAATCTCTTTATTGTAATTTCCTTAATCTTAAACTTCTCTTTATTGTAATTTCCTTAAATCTTAAACATAACTTGAAAGAAAAGGAAAGGAACAAAGAAAATAGAAACAGAAGATAATGAAACTATTGTGGCATAACCAGAAAATAAAATGAATGCCTGATTTAGCGATCATAAAAGGGCAGACAAAAAGTTTCCTCTTTGTACCAAGTCTTCCATTGCAGAAACCAGCCAGGCAGCTACATAGAAGAAAAAGGTATGATGCAGCCATCTGGCTGTATGTTTCAGCATTTTACACAATGTCTAGCCATATTTCTAAAATTTTCAGCCATCAACTGTCAAAATTTCTTCCAGCAAGGAAAATTTAAGTTTACCACTTAGAATGCAGTGCTTTAGGATTTCTTTCAGTTCCTCAATTAAGAGCTCAATTTTGAGGCTTTTGTGAAAATTTCCTATACACGATGAAAAGCTTCCCAATGAAGGAAATTCTCAGTTAAGAAAACCCGAGCTGGCTTACAGCTCATTCTTAGCAAACATTGCAGGGACCTCAAAAGTGGAGGGACAGGTGAAGTTTCTTGACCAAAATCAACCAGTCATACAAAAGAAAGTTTTGTAATTTTCTTTTTTTATGGACATTATATTGGTCAAATTAATCGTATTTTGTATTGCTAGAGTCCTAGTGCCCCATCCTTGCTCAGTGTTAGTTTCTTTCTAATCTTTCTACTCTTTTGATCGATAAGAGTTTCATCTATAATTCTCCCTTGGTGATATCTCATGTAAATCCTCTTTGAACTCTATTCCAAAATCTGATTCTCTTCCTTCCACCCAGATTAATCAGATGACATTTCTTAATTCTGACCCTTCCTCAATTGTTCCAAACGCTTTGAAATTGTAAGACAGACACATCTCAGAATTCCAGAGACTATCTTCTATCAAAGCTATAACAACCATTATTTGAGAGATAAATCACTAAATTAAACCAATTCTTACAACAGACTAAAACAATACAGATTCCAGACCATTACCTTGTTGAGAACAACCAAACATGATTTGTTGGAAGGCGCCATTTCCGACAAAAGGCAATCACTTCAGGAGTTGAGTAGAACTTTGGCTTTCCATTGCCCAGTTCTGTGACTGCCGTCACCACCACTGCAGCAAGAACAAAGGACATAAGCATTAGTAAAGAAATTCCACAAGCCCAAAGGAGTTAGTTAAATGTAGCCAACATACTGGAGAAGGGAAAACATGTGTCCTCACAATAATCTGACTTGTGAATTCAATTTTAAAGTACACATCACACTGCCAATTCCATAATAATGACAAAGTCGCAATTATTTGCACCCACTATTCATCTTCTTTTGAAGTTCCTTGCCAAAATCCGAGGCATAATAAAACCATGAATACCAAATTTTGACCATCCAATCAACACCATAAAACTTATGCTCTCACGCCAAACCAGATCAATCAAATAATAACTTCCTAATAAAAGTTCAAACTTGCAATGAATTCTATAAAAGAATAATGATGGGAAGTAGGTGTCTTAAAGATCATGTGAAGTATTCTTGGAAATTCTAAGTCAAAAAATTCGGAAGAAGCACACTACCATAATCTTCTCGAGGGCGTTGCCCATGGTCTCCTAGAACAGCAGTAACTAGTTCCATTGATATGCACATGCGGTTTATCTGAATGGAGGAAATGATACTGTTAGTTCTGACAGGTGCACCTTAATGTTACTGTTTTGATGGTGAGCCACAATATAATGATAAGATAATAGGAATTATGCTCAAATAGTAGAAAGATGATGCACTAGGAAAAACGTTGAACCAGATGAGGAATCAGAAATCAGCAAGCAAACCAGCATTGTAATTAGATAAGGAAAGCTGGAAAGAAATGGAGCCTTAAAATTGTTGATATAAGCATTATTCATAAATCTAAATGCCACAGACAAAAGGGGACATAAATGATGAGAAGAAGAGAGAGAAACAGAAACTGTTTAATTATCATCAAACAACGTAGGATTGACTAAAAAAATTTTTTTTTAACAGGTCAAAAAGGGGCGTGAAGAATCTATTCTCTTTTCCATTTTTAGCTCATTCTAAATCTTTTTCCAATATTACCTCAAGAAAATCATTGAACTCCACTTGCTTCTTTCCAGCTGCAGTTCCCCATGCCTCTTGAAACATCCGTCCAAGAACAAAGACACCAACAGCAGTGTATCTATATTAGAAAACTATGTTCAGCAAGCTACATCTTATGCAATTAGTAAAAGTAACCATTGATGATGGAGTATGAAAAATGTGGTAAAGTCAGTGCATGAAACACACCTGCCCACCAATTAAGCAAAAGCAGATAATAAGATGAGCAATCGAGTAATAAACAGCACCAGTATAAAATTGATAAAACAGTACACTAGAACCGCTAGACATGGGGAGAGAGGAGAAGAGGGTGAAGGATATTTTGCACATACACATTCCCAAAGCTATTTTTGGCATACGCTCCACCTTCATGACCCGCATACATAAAAAGTGACCCAGAATGTTTAAGAGTTACCTGTGGAAAAGGCCATTACTAACAAAGCCAAGCAGTCAAGCATATCACTAAACTAGAAGAAAACATCCGAAGAACAATAAGCCAAAATTCTGGATTAAGATAATATCTACGAAAGACTGGAAAAATCTAACTGTAGTTTTAAGGATTTTCACTTCATGACCAGTCCAAAGTGCCGAATGTTGTCAATTCCATAATGTGTGGGTTTTGTGGGTTTTGCTAAAACAGACAAAAGAGGCAGCAAATAGCGTGTAAAGTCAACAGCTTTTTAATACAAAGGTTTTACAGACCCTTTACCTCCAAGGTTCCCAACCCTTTAGACACCACCTCTATCATCCTGGCCCTAATCTGCGCATATCAAAGTGGAAGAAATAAATTGGTTAAAGCTGCGATGAACAAGCAACAAATTATCTAAATCATAAAAAAAATGAAAACAAAGAATCAAAAGAGAGAAATCAGCAAGAGCACCTCTTGATCAGACTTTTCATTTTCAAATTTAGGATAGAAAGTGGCTCTTATTTGAGCAAGTGAATAGGTCGAATCGTCCACTGTAAAATTCTCCAACAAATTACCCTTAAATATTTTGCTCAAACTTGCAGTGCTTTTTGGAGTTGTTTCGGACACATTTTCAACATCAGCATTGGCAATTGTTTGATAAGACTTAGGCTTCGAAATAGTTTTATGTAATTCGTTTTCAGCTATTATACTCAACCCACCAAATCTGTTAGTGACTGCTTCAGCCACCGCACTTGGCATCGATGAAGAAGAAGCCGCCTTATCGGTATCTGCCTCGGCTTTACAATTTTGTTGTCCTCTCTGCAAAAACCCCAATTCATCCAACAAGTATAAACAAAACACTATCAATTATTATAGAATTGGGATTTGCGTGTACCTGAGGCATGATTATATTGGGGTGAGAAAGAGAAAGGGAAGGGAGAGTGAAAAGGCGAGCTATGGATATGGAGGCTCGAACAGGAATGAAGTTTGTAGAATAAAAAGGGAGAGTGAAAATGCGAGAGCAGAGGATCCTCTGCTTCATCAGCCGCTTAAACGAACTCAAAGCAGACCGAGTGGATGTGATTGATTGGCGCGGTGAAAGAGTTGGATGTGCCGGCGGAGCGTGGTGGAGGGTTTTAATAGTAAGAGCGGCTGAAGCGGCGCTGTATTTTTGTTTACAAGACCTTCTCCTCGTGAGCTAAGGTAATCGGTTTTGCGATCGGTAGCAGGGTACAAGAACATTGCCACTTCATCACTTTGACAATTGGCGTTCCATTTTTCTTATTATTCTGGTTTCTGGTTTCAGGGCATCCGTTGCAATATATATATATTACAGCATTATCACAAAGCACCCCACACACAAATCAGTCACCGTGGATTACAACAGTAATCCATGGTGATTTTTTTTATTTTTTATTAATTTTTCTTTTTTTAAAAAAAAATTATTTTTTTAATTATTTTTTTCAACTTTTTTATTTTATTTTTTTTCTAAAATTATTTTTATTGATTTTACTTTTCAAATATTGACTTGGTTAAAATTTTTGCTTTGTAATTTTTTTTAAAATACTGTAGATTGCTGCGATGTATTTCCAAATAATTTTTCTATTTTATTTTTTTATTTTTCAAAATTATGTTTGTCAATTTTTTTTTAATATTGAGCTGATTGAGAATTTAGTTTTGTAATTTTTTTCTTTAAAACATTGTTGGTTGCTACGGTGTTTCTCCATATGGTTTTTTTTTATGATTTTCTCCAAAATTATCTTTTTTTATTTTATTTTTTAATATTGAGCTGGTTAAAAATTACAGTTACAATATGTGAGGAAAGCGTTGTAACTTTCCTCGAAAATTACTGTTGATTGCTACAGTGTTTTTTCCCACATGATTTTTTTCTGTTTTTGTTATGTTTTTCCCTAAAATTATCTTTGTCAATTTTATTTTTTAAATATTAAGCTGGTTAAGAATTATAGTTACAAGTAAATATAAGTTTTTCCTCACAAAACGCTATGGATTGATATAGTTTTTCCTTACATGGTTTTTTCTAGTTTCTTTTGTGTTTTCCTTTTTTGTAATATTTTTTTTCAAAATCATCTTCGTCGATTGTATTTTTTTTAATATTGAGTTGGTTAGAATTTAACTTTGTAATAAAGCTTAATTATGTGGGGATAGCATTGTATCTTTGCTCATAAAACATTATGGATTGCTACAGTCTCTCTCCGCATGGTTTTTTTTATTATAATTTTTTTCAAATTATCTTTTTTAATTTTATTTTTTTAATATTAAGTTGTTTGTGAATTACAATTACAAGTCATTACAAATAAGGCTAAATCATGTGGGGAAGTACTATAGCTTTCATCACAAAACACTGTGAATTTCTACAGTGTTTCCAACATGATTTTTTTCCTTTTTTTGGTGTTTGTTTTGTTATTTTTTTTCTAAAATTGTCTCTATTAATTTTATTTTTTTTTAATATTGAGCTAATTAAGAATTTAGCTTTGTAATTTTTTTCTTTAAAACACTGTGAATTGTTGCAGTGTTTTCCCATGTGATTTTTTTATGATTTTTTCTAAAATTATCTTTGTTGATTTTTTTTTAATATTGAGTTGGTTAAGAATTATAATTACAATAAAGCTAAATCATATGAGGAAAGCGTTGTAGTTTTTCTCACAAAACACTGTGGATTGCTACAATATTTCTCTAAATGGTTTTTTAGTTTATTTTATTGGGAAAAGTGCTATAGTTTTCCTCACAAAACATTGTCAATTGCTGCAATATTTTTTCTCATGGGTTTTTTTCCTTCCAAAATTATCTTTGTTGGTTTTTTTTAAAAAAAATATTAAGTTGGTAGAGAATTTAGCTTTGTAATTTTTTTTTCTTTTTATTAACTGAAAAGCTAAATCATGTGGCGAAAGTACTGTATCTTTCCTCACAAAATACTGTAGATTGCTACAAATTATTTTGTTCAGTCTCTAAGTTTTTGATTACCAACACAATTTTTTTTTCCGTTATGAAATATTTGCTTCATCATACCTTTAATTTCTATTACTTATCTAGCCCTGGTTTACAATTATAACACTATCAAGTGCATTTGTTTTATAAGCTCGCGGCAGCGCACGGGCATGTCATCTCGTGTATATATATATTTTGTGAGGAAAGATACAGTGCTTTTGCCACATGATTTAGCTTTTCAGTTAATAAAAAGCAAAAAAAATTACAAAGCTAAATTCTCTACCAATTTAATATTAAAAAAAAACCAACAAAGATAATTTTGGAAGAAAAAAAACCAATGAGAAAAAACATTGCAGCAATTGGCAATGTTTTGTGAGGAAAACTATAGCATTTTTCCCAATAAAATAAAATAAAAAACCATTTAGAGAAATATTGTAGCAATCCACAGTGTTTTGTGAGAAAAACTACAACGCTTTCCTCATATGATTTAGCTTTATTGTAATTATAATTCTTAACCAACTCAATATTAAAAAAAAATCGACAAAGATAATTTTGGAAAAAATCATAAAAAAATCACATAGGAAAACACTGCAACAATTCACAGTGTTTTAAAGAAAAAAATAACAAAGCTAAATTCTTAATCAGCTCAATATTAAAAAAAAAAATCGACAGAGATAATTTTAGAAAAAAAAACAAAACAAACACCAAAAAAAGGGAAAAAAATCATGTTGGAAACACTGTAGCAATTCACAATGTTTTGTAATGAAAGCTACAGTGCTTCCCCACATGATTTAGTCTTATTTGTAATGACTTGTAATTGTAATTCACAAACAACTCAATATTAAAAAAATAAAATTAAAAAAGATAATTTGAAAAAATTATAACAAAAAAAACCATGCGGAGAGACACTGTAGCAATCCACAATGTTTTATGAGCAAAGCTACAATGCTTTCCCCACATGATTAAGATTTATTACAAAGTTAAATTTTAACCAACTCAGTATCAAAAATAAATCAACGAAGATAATTTTGGAAAAAAATATTATAAAAAAAGAAAACACAAAAGAAACTGGAAAAAAAACCATGTGAAGAAAAACTGTATCAATCTATAGTGTTTTGTGAGGAAAAATTTGTATTTACTTGTAATTGCAATTCTTAACCAGCTTAATATTTAAAAAATAAGATTAACAAAGATAATTTTAGGGAAAAACATAACAAAAACAGAAAAAAAAAAACCATGTGGGAAAAAATATTGTAGCAATCAACAGTAATTTTCAAGGAAAGTTACAGTGTTTTCCTCACATATTGTAATTGTAATTTTTAACCAGCTCAATATTAAAAAATAAAATAAAAAAAGATAATTTCGGAGAAAATCATTAAAAAAAACCATGCGGAGAAACGCTGTAGCAATCAACAATGTTTTAAAGAAAAAATTACAAAACTAAATTCTCACTCAACTCCCTATTAAAAAAAATCAACAAATATAATTTTATAAAATAAAATAGAAAAACTATATGGAAAAATATCGCAGCAATCCACAGTATTTTAAAGAAAAAAATTACAAAACAAAAATTTTAACCAGGTCAATATTTAAAAAGTAAAATCAACAAAAATAATTTTGGAAAAAAAAGAAAAAACAAATGAAAAAAAAGAAAAATTAGGAAAGTTGAAAAAAAAATAATTTTGAAAAAACAAAACAAAAAAAAAGAAAAAAGGAAAAAGTTAGGAAAAAAAGAAGGGGGAAGAATCACTGTGAATTACTATTGTAATTCACAGTGATATATATATATATATATATATATATACATATATATATATATATATATATATTAAAATATTATATATTTTATTAACAATACTCTAAAAGACATGGGGAAAATGCAGTAGCTTTCCCACGCCCCCACGCCTTTTAGACTTGCCCCACTATTAATATATTATATTATAATATATACTAGAAAGTAAATGAAACGCTGAGCTGTTTTTTTAAAAAAAATTTGTTTTTTTCTTTTAATGAATTTTTTTTGTTTAATTTAGTTTGTTAATGTTAAATTTTTTTTATTTAGTTGTAACATCCTCCATTTCTGGGATAAAACCACAATCTCATGTCAATAGTAAAAAACAGAGTAGTTAATTTTTATATATATATATATATACATATTCATGGTCTTTGTATTAACATCTACCAGAATTTCGACAGAGTCCCCCCTATACTGGAAGGTCCCAAGTTACCGACATGTAACCTGTTTACACTTCTAACAGTTCGCATCTCATAACTTAATTCCCGACCCAATTATCCTGGGTTTCAATTCCACAATTATACTCACACCTATCAACCATAATATTTATGATATGCATTA
>Ga0325410_1001717_pt1 | contig 24261 bp, 9 predicted proteins | sample PopdelMetagenome_16_FD_206182 | JGI IMG/M metagenome (GOLD analysis project Ga0325410, IMG submission 206182) | Populus deltoides microbial communities from Bellville, Georgia, United States - Xylem-PdIQD-R3 | ecosystem: Host-associated > Plants > Phyllosphere > Stem > Wood/Secondary xylem...
CCCTCTCTCTTCCGCTGCCTCCTCTTCCTCCAGGTTTGGATATGCAAGTATTGGGAGTCAAAGGCAGAGATTGCCTGTTTACAAGTACAGGACAGCAATTCTGTACCTCGTAGAGACTCACGCCACCACTATTATTGTCGGCGAGACCGGTAGCGGAAAAACTACGCAAATCCCTCAGGTTTATTGACAATTTTGTGTTAAATTTTGGAAATGTATTCGGATTTTGAATTGATCGATTGATTGAATTTCAGTATCTTAAAGAGGCTGGTTGGGCTGATGGTGGACGTGTTATAGCTTGCACCCAGCCGAGACGACTCGCAGTCCAGGTGCGGTTTCTAAGCTTGGATCACTTCTTTCAATGTTAAGCACTGGGAAAAATGATTTAGTTTCAAATTTAGAATAGTTTGTATGATTATTGAAACATTTAAATGGTGGTGTAATGACCAGACGGTTGCTTCAAGGGTGGCTGAAGAGATGGATGTCAAGCTTGGAGAGGAAGTTGGTTACGCAATTCGATTTGAGGATGTTACTAATCCTGTGAGGCAGCTTACTTCCTTGATCTTGTTTTGTTATCTTTTACTTTTTATCATGAGGTTCATGGGCCCTGCATAGAGTGGTATTTGGTTGTTTGTTGGTATCCTGTGCATAAAGATTAGACTTTGTATGCAGTTTTGTTATTGTGGTTGTAGTTGTATCGTTGGTGCTCAAATTTTTATTCTTTTGGCATTGCAGGCTGCAACTATGATAAAGTTCCTAACAGATGGGGTATTATTGAGAGAAATTATGAACGATCCGCTTTTGACCAAGTATAGGTATTAGCTATGGCCTATGATTCTAGAAATGTTTGTTGTGTTTCCCATGTTTTTAGTGTTCCGTATTTCTTTTCCATTTGTTATGCATTTTTGAAATCAAGCAGCCAATTTAGTTCATGGCTATTGATAATTGTTGCCAACACAATGCCAACTTTTTAATTAAAGAACTGCTAAAAGATCCATTGATCTGCATTTCCAGATGTACCTAGTGGTCCATTATCAAGGAGTCTTATTTGTAAATAGTCATCAACTACTCATGTGGATTCTTTCGGAAGGAAGAATTTGGGAAATCATCTGGAAGAAACTGGAAATGGTTCTCTGCTGCATTTTTCCTGGCGTTGTTGCTGATTTGCTTGAACATGTGCACTTATGGTGTGAAGCTTGATAGTTTTAGCACTGAGCAGCAGTCCTAATGAAATGTCTTGTCTCTTTGTTTTTTTTTTTATTATTATTATTTGGGAAGTTATTTTGTAATAGTTTTAGAGTTATTTTATGATACGTAGATTCTAGCCCTTTTTTTATGCCACAATCTTCTTTTGTTTGTTTTCCTGATTGGTGCTATTTTTTCCTTACCTTTTCGAAAATGTTATATCTCAGTGTCATCATGGTAGATGAGGCTCATGAAAGGTCTATTTCAACTGATATTCTACTAGGTCTCCTGAAAAAGGTAAAGTTTGGTGTCACTTGTTTGAGAAACTAAATTTCCAGCTTTGGTGGATTTATTTTCATTTAATTTTGACAACTCTTGGGATTCCAGATCCAGCGACGTCGACCTGAACTACGCCTGATTATCTCATCTGCTACAATCGAGGCAAAATCTATGTCAGATTTCTTCCAGACTAGGTATGCTTGTAAGTGCTTGAGTAAAGTGGGATTCTATTCTCTGCTGTTGCCATGCTAGTGTTTCAGGATATCATTATTTTGGAAGATTAATTGAAGGGACTTGGAAAACCTTCATTTGCATTGTTAACCTGACAATAATGCATCGCACCTTGGGTTTAAGAATGTTGACCTTGCAATTTTCCACATACAAATTTTATTTGATAATCTAGCTTAAGTTTGAAAAGTTCATACTTTTCAGAGAAACAACTAAGGTGCAGTGTTTATTTGTTAGGCTTCATAAGTGAGACCCCTCTGGTTCTTCATTCATGGCCTTAGCAAGTAGATTTTGTTGGGGGGGAAATTTGTTTCAACTTAACCGTACTTGCAGCAATTTTTAAAAGCTATAAGCATTTCTATTCAAAGAAAAAGGTAAGTGAGGTTGCTGTCAACTCACTTGCTTTTATTTCCTGTAAACTAGCAAAAAACATCGAGGACCGGAAGACCATGATTTTGTTCCAAGGAAGGTTCCTGCAATCTTATCTGTTGAGGTATGGTTTGGAGTGCGCATCAATTTGTTTTACCTTGAAGGCCATCTTCGCTTTCATGTTTGAAGCTATTTATGGTGATTTTTTGTTTGACTAGATATGATAATCTTATGGTCTCATTTTTTCTATAACCGTTCAGGGCAGAGGGTTTAATGTACACATACATTATGTTGTGGAGCCTGTCTCAGACTATGTTCAGGCTACTGTTTCAACTGTATTGTCAATTCACGATCAGGTGATTTGAGGCTTGTAATATAATGGAGTTTCTCAGTTGATTTTCCCCTCTTTAGGATATAAAACTTCTTTGTTGTATCTTGAGGCATTTGCACTCCTTTGGTTAACAGACCTCAATCATATATCAACTCTGGTGACACGTGTTAGAAGTTTTTAATTAAAGAATCTCAGAACTGATTAAGTATCTGTAATTAACTGAGTCTCAAGTCTTGCTTACCAGGACTCTTGATCAATTAGCTTGAAGAGTGGATGTAACTGAGGCTTGAGGGATTGTCGCTATTGCATGATGGTTGATGTATGATGGATCTAAACTTATTATAGCTTGGCAAAGCCTGACATTCAAACCAAAATTAACCAGAAAAATCTTTTAATAAAGTATATAGCAGGTATAAATTGTCATTGTACTCGAAAGCAACTAGAAATATCTTGTGAACAAGCTTTACAACTCTAGGTAAAATAATAGAATTTGAGTGGTGGAAGGTTTCCTGTCACTGTTTATAGCTGCCCTATCATGGGCATAAACATATCATTGAACACTACACACTGCTTCAAATATTTTCATAGCGTTTAGTTTTATGACAAAAGCTCATTATTGATAAATTGCATCAATATTTGAATCTTCCATCCTTCCATGCATCAGCACTTATGCAGTGTCACTACCTTTAGCTATGGTCAAGACAACTCAATTTATTGATGATGTTGATGTAAAGAGCCTTCTCCATGTCGTTTATATTTTTTTTTTTGAAGTTCAAGCTTTCAGAAAAAAAATGATATGCCTAGATGAATAATGAAAATATTGTGCTGCACTAACAATTTTGATGTATATTTGTTTTCTAGGAACCTGCAGGTGACATTCTTGTATTTCTCACTGGTCAAGATGATATTGATGCTGCTATTCGGCTGCTTACTGAAGAAGCTCATGCCAGCAGAAAGATCTCTTCAGGTACAAAACACAGCATAAGTTTTTGACTTGTAACTATTTGCATATAGTCATCTATGAGTGGTTGTGAATAGAGAATTATTGATAAATGTGAAAGTCTGTGTGGTACTATATCTCTGTTAGTGGTTCTGTATTCAGATAAGGACTTCTTTTTACGTGGCATAAAATACTATATTTAGATTAAATTAAGGAGCACAACTATTTTGTATTTGGATGAGGACTGCTTGTTGAATTACTGCAGTGTGACTTTATGTTCCCAGAGCTAAGCACTGAGTTCAATGAAATGAATGGTAGAATGATATTTTTGTTTTACAGTGTTTCTTTTGTAGGAATGGGTTTTATAGACATTTTTATATGATTAAAATCATCATATTTTTCAGGATTGATTGTTTTGCCTTTGTACTCCAGTCTCCCACGTGCAGACCAGGTTTGTGATATTTTGTGTGTTACCCAGAAGTATTAAATTGTTTTTTATATTCTTGTGGCTAGTTATCTTGTTTTGGAATTATGGAACATGCTTTTTTGTTCCCTTTAATAGGATCTGGTGTTTTCCCCAACTCCTAGAGGGAAGAGGAAAGTGGTGATATCAACCAATATAGCAGAGACATCATTGACACTGGAGGTAACATGTTCTTATTCTAAAATACAAGATGTGATTATTTTGTGGTACCAGGCAGAGAATCACCATCTACCCTTGTTCCTTTGATTCTGTTAGGGCGTTGTCTATGTTGTTGACAGTGGATTCTCAAAACAGCAGTTCTACAATCCGGTAATTTTCATCATGGTTTTTTTTAAAAAAAAATCAAGAATGGGTAGATGTGGTGTGCTGCAGGGAAGTATGATTTTTCTGAACACAAAATTCTGTCTCGTAAGTGTGTGTGACATTTCTTATTGGTATTCAGGAGTTAAAATGTGCTTTTAATATTTACTCAGCTATGAAAGTGCAACTTTCGTAATTGAATGTACATTGGTATTAGTTTATTGGAGTTGCTGATTAATTTATGGATGCTTCATTCTTGTTCCATATGAACTAATGTTGAGAAAATAATTGATTAAATTATTTAGAAATGTAAATGTAAATTATTATTGAGAGCTTCTTCCTTTTTCTCTTGCCTGTTGTCATTATTGTTTTTGTTTTTTTCCCTTTTTTTTAACTAATTAGCTATGAAAACCTGCTTAGGTACAGAAATAAGTATATGGGTAAGGGGTCAAGGACTTTTGGAGCCGGATAGATTCTCTATGTGCCATGACCTATGAGAATGTTGTATCTCCACGATTACTGATTATGTTGTTTCAAGGAGATAACCTCATTGTTTTACCTTTATATGCATATCTGTTTCTCTTAGTTAGTTGCTTTTATTTTCTATGCCGCAGATCTCAGATATTGAAAATCTAGTGGTGGCCCCCATATCAAAGGCGTCTGCTAGACAAAGAGCTGGTAGAGCTGGAAGAGTTCGACCTGGGAAGTGTTACAGGTAACTTACTACAGATGATTAATATACAGTACTGTTTTTCTTTTTCTTAAACAGATGGGTGAACTTGTCAATTTTTACTATTCATGATCTTATAATTTGATCTTCAATTTTTACTATTCATGATCTTATAATTTGATCTTAAGCATGTTTTATAATAGTCATTTCAGTTGACAGAAACTATATGGTTTCCATTCTCTACTGTATTTTATTACTTAGAGAGTTGAGGGCGTGACATTGAGTTTATAATTTGTTCACCAAGGCTTCTAATTATTGAATAAAACTTCTACTACCCTTTACCTAGGGTGTGGGAATACCTTTGCTAACATTATTTTTAAATTAGCAATTAGCTATTGCAGGATGAAACATACGAGGACTGTTGATAGTAGGAACCAAGATTTTGTTTCATAGGACTTTCTGCAGTGATACAAATATGCTCTCTGGTGACTTAAAACTTTAAGTACATATTAAGCCCCAATATGACTTTCTTTTAACTGTTCAAATATGCTACAGATGTCTAGTTCTTATTTTATCCACCTAACATCTTAGGTCATGAATTTGTTTGGTAAAATTCTTTGAACTCCTGATAAGAAATCCTCCTGCCTTATTTTTATAAACTTGATTTGTGATACATTTTGCTCAATCCCGATGTTTTTTGTATGCAAATTATAGATTTTATGGCTTTACTAGTTAATTTAGATTATCATCTGGTGGTTTTCTTTGTCTTTTTCAAATATAACAGCATATAATTACATATGCTGGTGTCTGCAACCAGGTTATACACGGAAGAGTACTTTGTCAATGAAATGTCTTCTGTTGGGATCCCGGAGATGCAAAGGTCAAAACTTGTTTCCTGTGTGATTCAGGTACCCTTTTTTTTTTGGTTTCCATGATGTACACATGCTTCCTTTCTACAAAGTTATTGTTGTTGTTGCTGCTGTTGCTTTCATACTATTGGCCAAATAATCTTCAAATTCCAAGAATTGATTTTTCTAGGTAAACATGAAGTTTTACATTGGAAGGTTTGTATTTTAGACTCTAATTGTTATTGTGTTCTGATATCTCAGTTAAAAGCCTTGGGAATAGACAATATACTAGGCTTTGATTGGCCAGCATCTCCACCACCTGAAGCAATGATTCGAGCACTTGAAGTTCTTTATTCACTAGGTGTCCTTGATGATGATGCTAAGCTTACTTCACCTGTTGGGTTTCAAGCAGCAGAGATTCCATTAGTATGTTGCCTCCAGACTATTGTAGAGATTTTTGGCTTTTATTGCTGGATCGTTTATTTATGCACATCATTCTCTCATCTGCGGGGAATAATTATGAATTTCTTTTTGGAGTGAAATACATGTTCTAAACATATCTTTTACCTTATATATCCACTGGATGACAAAGTGAGGAAATGTAGTAAGAGTAGCGTTGTTACTTCAAAGAGATCTTATTGTTCATCAGCTCAGCCTGATGCTTTTGTTTGATTTGTTTTTCAGTTATTTTGCATCTTTAATTTAAATCTGTTGTTCTAAATGAGTATTGCTGGTTATCATGAAATATTTTCTGTTGTATTCATGGCAAGCATAGGTTTTCTTGGTTAGAATTTATAAGACATGAACTCAAATCTATGTAAATTTTGCAGGATCCAATGATATCAAAAATGATACTATCTTCAAACCAGCTAGGATGTTCTGATGAGATCATCACAATCGCAGCTATTCTCTCCATCCAGGTAAAGCTTTTTGGTTCTTTATTCAAGGTTTTTTTTTCTTTTTTCTTTTTTCTTTTTTCTTTTTTCTTTTGTTTCCTCAGCTTAGTAGTTGGAATTGGAAAATTCTAAGAAAGCCATAAGAAAGTACCCTATAAAATAGTTAGCAATAATAATAAATTTACAAGGAAGAATCCATTTACAGGAATTATACAAATAATGAGTGCATGAAGTAAATGTTACCTTGTAGGTTAGTTAATGCTTTTCATGTCTTGTTGCAGTCTATTTGGGTTTCTGGTAGGGGGGTGCAAAAGGAATTAGATGAAGCCAAGTTGAGATTTGCAGCTGCTGAGGTATTTGATTTTGTCTATCATTCTTGCTATTATCTTGTGCAGTGAACAGTTCTATGCATTGAAGTTAATTTCTTGATTGTATGAATTGGAAGTAAGATATCCTTGACCCTTGTTTGTACCTCTTGTAGTCCTGCCAATTGAGCAACTGTATCTGGAAGAATCTTATACCAAGCCTTGTCTGCTATATTTTGAAAAAAATATCCTTCCTAGCCATCTTCTCGTAACTAGTTTACTCATCCAACAATATCTTGCTTCATCTTGCATGGAGCTATAATTCTTTTTCCATTTTATTTTATTGTTCATAGCTGCATTTAACTAGTAGTTGTGATATATTCTCCTACTTTTAATATTTGGGCTGATGCTCAATGATTTTAAGTAAGTTTATGTAAAATGAAACTTATATGTTGGTCACCTGGTCTTTAATTTTACAACCTCATTTCTAGTACATTTGCATGTATGCTGCGGTTTCATCTAATTTTATTCTACACCGGTCTCATTAACTGCATCATTTGATTAATTTTGCTCTTCATTTCATTTGTTAACCAACATATCTTGTTTTTCTCATCTCAAAAATTTTAATGTCATAAAGGTTTTTTTTTTATGCATTGCAGGGTGACCATGTTACATTCCTAAATGTTTATAAAGGTTTTCTTCAATCTGGTAAATCATCACAATGGTGTCATAAGAATTATATGAATTACCAAGCTATGGTATGCATCTGTTCTTACTACTCTCTGTAAACTTTAGATATGGTTAAATTTTCTTTCTGCTTTTTGTTGGCTTTTCTCAATGAAATCTGCTGTCGTTCAGTTTTTCCATCCCAGATATTTTAAATGGTGCAATTCATATAGATTATGTTTTGATACTAATTCAATTTGTTCTGCAGAAGAAGGTAATTGAAATTAGGGAACAGCTCAGAAGAACAGCGCTGAGATTAGGCATAGTCTTAAAATCTTGTGAAGGGGACATGCTGGTAGGTTTTGCAATAATTTACTGATTTTGTTCTTGGGAGAGAACAAATAAATCCGTTTATAATTAAAAAAAAAAACTTTTATAAGATTGCTACCCTCATTGAAGTAGGTCTTGTATGCTTTCTGTTTGTTGCTTGTTCCTACTAGTGCCCTGCTCTTTTCTGCACATTGAGAACTTATTTATAGCTGAATGTGAAAGTGGATTTATCCTATCGGAATCTATATTAAGCTCAGGAAACCTTATGTTATTGCTTATTTTGCTTAAATACATGTTCTTGACGGATTTCTTCTAGTGGTCTGAGTTAACTTTCTGGTTCATATGTTTTCTTACCTTTTGTTCCATTGCTAAGGATGTGCTAAAATAAAAGGTGGGAATTTCATAATAAAATTAAAATGTGAAACAGTAAATACTTTGGCCTTAGTTTCTCCTTCGTGACCCAAATAAACTTTCATAAGTGGCTTTTTGAGTGGCATGCAATTGTGCACTGTCTTTCCTATTTCATGAACCTTAATAATTTGATGTGTCAGACACTCAGGGAGGTTGACTCTTCGTATCTTTTGGCTTTTCCTCTTCTATTAAACATGCTTTGACTTTTGAAAACATTATTTGTTTGCATGTGTACAGACATATAGATCTGATTTTCACTGTCCTCCACTGCTCACTTTCTTTCTCTAAATGATCTTGTAGGCCGTACGGAAAGCAGTTACTGCTGGATTTTTTGCAAATGCAAGTCGTTTAGAAGTGAGTGACTTAATTTTCCATGTTTCCTGCCAGACTAGAAGTATGGAATATGGACATGATATCATCTTCCTCCATTCCAGTAGGAAGTTAAATACTTTAAAACAGTGAATCGTATTCTTTTTTAGCCTAATGTCTTGATAAAAGTTGTGATTATATTTTATTGAAAGGCATTCAGTCATAACGGGATGTACAAGACTGTTAGAGGTTCTCAAGAAGTTTATATTCATCCTTCGTCTGTGTTGTTCAGGTTAGTAGGCTGGAGTTTGATATTTAAATATTTAGTGAATTTCATCCAGTGCTGCAAATATGGCATAAACATCAAAACAAGAATCACATGCTTTGTTTTGTGATGCAATTGATGCTCAATCGTGAACTGGTTCGTGAATATTATGCTAGCAATCCATATTCAAGTGACATTCTCAATTGCAAATGTGTTGATGGTTATAACTTTAGCTACATCTGATAGGGTGAGGATATAGTGACTAAGTAGTGTTAGGCTTACTACTCTCTTCCTTGCCACATATATGTGGAAGGGTAGGCATGATTGTGACTTTCCAGTTTATAGATGTTGAATAACCAATAGGAGATGTTTTCAAGATAAACTTGTTCTGGAATCTAGTACTCATTCATGAATGCATTTAATTAGTTCATGCATTGGTCACACGTTTACATTGTATTCTAGTGTTTACATTAATATGGTCGATGTTCAAGGAGTTATTTTGTGGAAGTGTAAGGGTTGTGAAAGTACCAGGTGTCTTATAAACAGTAATGTAAGTTTTTGAGTTGTGCATGTGGAAGTAAGTTGATCAGAGTTTCAGTTTCAAAATACTTCTTTCTCTTGTGTTAGTTTCTTGCTTCACCACTATATTTCTAAGGACTGGTATCATAGCTTTTGAGAAAAGATGATGAGTAGTGGAATGTTTCCTTTTCAATTTTCAAAATTGTCAAAGGAAAATTATGACAATTGGTGCATGCTATGAAGGCTCTTCTTGGTTTTCAAGATACATGGGAGGTTGTAGAGAGGTTACGAAGAGCCTGAAGATGAAACAACCTTGAATCAAGTGCAGAAGGAAGCTTTGCAAAAAGCTCGCCAGAAGGACCACAAGCCCTCACTTTGATACATGTATGATTAGGCATGTTTGCGAAGATCGCTTCTGTAGCAGGTGCAAAACAGGCATGGGATATTCTCCAAATTGCCTTATAGGGAGATGATAAGGGGAAAAGAGTTTGTCTCCAAACGTTGAGAGGAGAGTTTGAATCTCTCCATATAAAAGATTCTGAATTGATTTCAAATTATTTTTTACGAGTCCTGACTATGGTGAATCAATTGAGAAGGTAGGGGAGAACTTGGAGTATGTACGGGTGATTGGAAAAAATTCTTCAATCTCTAGACTCAAAATTTGAACACATAGGAACAGCCATCAAAGAGAGGAAGAATTTGGAGACTTTGACCATTGATCAGCTTAGTGGTATTTCACTTGTTTAGAATTTAAGTTCAGGATTCAATTTATGATTTGAGGCCACTTATTTTGAATTTAGGATCAATGATTTTATTGAATGTTTCTCTAAGAACTAGTATTCGTTGTACTAGATGTTCACTGAATTTCATCAGCTGATAGTATTTATGAATATTGGTGCTTAGAATGATCCTTGAATGGATTTAGATGATGGCTTTGTATGATCTTATGATAGAATCTAGATAATATGGCGTCTCAGTGTCTGGGGCTTGACAAATATGGTCAAGTTTTGCTGTTGAGTTCTCATATTGTGTTTTGTACACGTGCAAAGTCTGATCATCTGAAAACTTTTATCTTGTTGCAGAGTTAATCCAAAATGGGTTATATACCACTCTCTTGTCTCAACAGACCGGCAATACATGAGGAATGTCATGACTGTTGATCCTTCTTGGCTAACAGAGGCTGCTCCACATTTTTTCCAGCATCAACGAAGACCGGATCCAATTGTTCACTAACCACCTTCGCAATTGTTTCTCTAATGGATGTAAAGAGGATACAACTCAATTTTGTCGTGATTATTTAATCTCTTGAACGGTTATCTATGATATAAATTATGTATCATTTTTCTTATTTCATTAAAGAAATTTGTTCTGTTTAATGCTTTGATTTTTCTTCTTAAAAAACAAGTTTGTCCTAGTGCATGTGTTGACTGTTCTGGTGAACTCGTTGCTTAACCGTGTGAGATTCTGTCAATAAGCTGAGGTGCCTTCAATTTGTCTCCATCGTCTTGCTCGTGTGAATGAGATCTGAACCCTAGTTATATAGTGCCCTGTTTGCAGGTTTTACCGGCTAATATTTGCAAGATGCTGGTTGGTTTAATTTGTCTTTACATGAAAACTACAAGTTAATTTCTTGCTCAGTTTTCGAGTTTCAATGCTTGGGTTTGGTTTTAGAATGTTTTAGGTTCCATGTCTTTTATTGACATAGGTTAGGATCGCTCATGCTACTAATCGTTGTTGCTGCTACCGTTACTGATGATACCAGCGTAAAAAATAAAAAGAAAAAAAAATATTCAAACAAATATTCCTCATGATATCTCAATAAATACCACAAGTCACCAGTAATAAAAAGCATGCTCAAGCTGACCTGACTCTGTTACTCCTATTCCATATACAATCTTTTCGCACGCATTTCACCCATTCTAAGAGCATGTAAGAGCTTGTTTGGCTTTGCGACTGCGGCTGTGTTTTATTTAAAACGTATTTATAGTTATTTGGTTAAATAAAAATATGGCATACTATTTATTGGGGCCCATCTTTTTTCTGCGTTGGAAACGCAGTATTTGCAAAGCAAGAATTCCTTGCTTTTTTTGCACTGTTCACATTAATTGTATTATTCAATGAACAGTGCAATTAACATGAATAGTGCAAAGTGATGCACTGTTCATGTTAAAAATAGTGAACAGTACAATTCTCTTGCATTGTTTACTTGCACTGCGTGGACTTTCTTTTTTTTTTTGTGTGTTAATTTTTTTTTTGTTATTTAAAAAAAAAACTAATTTAGAGTGAATTTTATACATGATAATATTTTATCTAATTTTATTACACGCTAAAAAATTATGGAAACTGTAGTTCTTGTCAAATAAATTTTGTACGTAATGAAATTGTAGATAGTTTAATAGAACAATAAATTTTTTTTTATATAAAGTATGATTTATTTCATGATGTTACCTCAATAGTTAAATCCACAATATTTAAATTAAAAACCATTAATATTAATTTATATTTTTTTAAATTATTTTATAACTTCAATTTCAAAAACATTCCTAATCAAACACATTAAACTATTTTTTCTTAAACTTCAATTTCAACTACAGTTTTAACCAAATACCTATTTTTTCAAACCAACCACAATTAAAAGTACTTTTTATAAAATAATTTTTTTAAAATCACAACTATAACAACAACCGCAATACCAAACACACTCTAAATCTACTCGGAATGAAGTTTCCACGACTTCATCATTTATTATTTATATCTCTATTTCATATAAGAACACGGGCTAATTATTGATTCTAAAAAAAAAAAAAAGTTTTGCAGTTTTGACTTTCAGTTGACTATATAAAAGAGGGACGCGGTCCACGATCCAGGGGAGGCTTCCCTGAGTTTGGTTCCCCGGAAATGTTGGTATGGGCCTGATTCGCCAATTTCCTTTCAGCAGATGGAATCAACCCATTCTGAAGAATATCAAAATCGATTTAGGAATATTGTTCTGAAAACCATCGGACGAGACGTTCACGCAGTAATTCAAAGGTACATGGTTCTTGCAAAGCATATGCTAAAAGTTCAAGCACAATTTCACTGGGATTTACGGAAGAGCAGCAGAGTTTGATGGCTCCTAAACGGGCTTGGTTGACCTCCATTATCCTAATACAAACTCTCCATGATATTGCAATAGCTATAAATATCCCCTTGTTCTTAGTGTAATATATTTCTGGTTCCCAGGCCTCGAACTTCAGGCAGGGATCTAGAGCAATTATAATTCAGTAAAAAAGAAGACAAAAAAGGTGTCTGTTTGACACTCTCTCAGGTTCATCTCTCTCAAACTCAGGTTTGTTTTGACTAATGGTTGTTCGGATTATTTGCTTGGCAATTGTCTCTGATAGCTTCTTCTCCCAATTCCCATTTTTGGCAAGCATTATTGCATATGCTACCCCATATCCCTAGGCGTGAAAAGATGGTCCCGTTGATGCCTGATCCTGAAAAGACCAATGCTCCTCCTGAGTATGTCACAAAGCTGTTATGGTGCAAAATCCTTGTGATAGAAAAGATAGGAGAAATGGCGTACGAGCTTCAGCCACCTGTAGGATCCAAAATCCATCTTGTGTTCCCTTTATCACGAGGCAGCCAATATCAGCAGCAACAAAAGGGCAGATGTTTACTAGTTGAATTTGGACTGGGGAATGGAACCAATGCATAACAAGCCAGTTGTTCAACTCCTGTTACAGCAGTTGAGTTTTCCCTTTGGAGATGCAAACATGGGAGGACTACAAGCTTCTGCAATCAAATTTTCCCAATTATAATCCTTGAGGTCAAGGAATTGCTGACTCCAGGGGTGTTGTAATGAACCAATTTTAACCAAGAGAGGACTGCATCGTTAGCATTGTAGTCTTCTACGCAGAGGATTATTGCCGATAAATGAATGGTTATTTATAGCTACTACATGTGTCATGTGGTTAGCAGTCATTAGCTGAGTCAGTTAGAAGTTAGTTGTGGACTAACACTATTCCCGCCAAGATCCTCTGCATAATTTTACTGTTTCAATAGTTGCCAATCATTAAGCCATATAATTATTTTTGACTTCTCATTTCTCTCTCTCAGATTTCCAACCATTCTGCAGTAAAGGAGCTGATCAGTTGAATAAAAATGAACATAGCAGCACTCATACTTCTGCCAGTCCTTCTAACCATCCAGTTTGCGAGCAGCCGCTCCATTAGAAATGAGTTCTCCGATCTAATATCTGATGGCTTGGATCAAAAAGGTCAAAACAACTTCTTACAACTAAACAATCTGGGGACAACTGTGACTTGCGAGCCGATTTATGGCTTCATGCCTTGCACCACAAAGGTTTGGGGCAACCTCTTCCTTTTGGTGGTTTACGAGTACTTGCTGTCCCTCGCAGATAAATACATTTCTAGTGGATCCAACCTTTTCTTTCAAATGTTCGGAACTGGTGTATTTGGTGGTAGTGTGTTCTATGTGGTTGGTAAATTCCCACAAATTGTATTGGTTCTTGGTAAGCCCTTTTCTAACACTTCCTTTTTATCTCCGCACATGGTGTAAACCTTTCCCTGTTTGCTATTCCTTGTCGAAAAAGATCTGAGGTTAATCTTTGGAAATAGGACTATTCATAGAATATTTTCTGGTAGGAAAAGAACAAAAATCAGTAAGGTTTTATAGTGCCAATGTTGTGGTTCTGTTTGTGGTTTGGTCAGGAACTGCTTGATAAAAATGACTGTTCTTTTTCAGTGACCTTGCTCTCAGCCAGTGAAAATGTTGTCGGATCAGCAGTATCGATGTCAATGGGGTTTCTTGCAGGCTCAACGATGATGAGCCTAACAATAATCTGGGGTTCTGTTATTGCTTTCGGAAGCTATGATCTTCAACAGACTAATTCCTCAAACTTGGAAAACAAAACGCCGTGCCTTTCCAATGGTCTTTTTTTTTTTCAGTCTTCTTGAGCCAATATGCAAAGATCTTTTCTAATTAAGTAAAATGAAATTCAAGTGTGTTCTGGTATACAGGTTATGGTGTTAAAACTGACATTCTTACCAAGTATACTGCAAGAATCATACTTCTGTCAATGATCCCATATTTAATACTTGAACTGTCGAAAGTTTTCAATTCTTCTTCAGCAACACGAGCAGGAGTCCTGATTGCTCTTATTGTTACAGTTATTTTACTGGTGACTTACTGCACCTTCCAGGTAACAGATTTAATTCAACAGAATGATCATAACTTCGAAACATATGATGCGCGCTCTTATGAAATACATTTCGGAATATATCAAAAGAGCAAAGAAGATAAATCACTAGAAGCGTATGCTTTAAAAAGTAGCTAATAGAAATTGAAATATTGGTCTTTAATCATTGATTGCCATCCTTCTGATATAGCAATGGCACCTGCTATACAGATTGTTAAGAGCTATACTAGTTAAGAAAATAAGTTCGTGCAGGTATTCCAGCCATGGATTCAGGATAGAACACTCGAGTATTTGATTCTGTCATATGTGAAGAAGAACCTACTACAATCTCTATGCAATCCTTATGGGAGGCCCATTGAATTCAAGATAAGACAGTAAATTTTCTAACTCATATATTGATCACTTTTTTATAGGCTATTATTTCCACTTGAGAGTTCACTACTTACCATTGATTAACCTTTCCTCGGTATATTTTCAGGTTGTTTCACAAGATTGATCTGAATAAAAATGGTCAAATATCAGAAGATGAAGTGAGAGCATTTTTAGTGGGAATAGAAGCAGGAGTGGTTGGCTTGATTGGAGACCATTGTGTATCAAAAGTGATGGCAGAGTTTGACTTCTCTGGAGATCATGGTATAAGCAAGGAAGAATTTATTCGAGGGATATCGAAATGGCTTGATGAGGCTAATGGCGTTGAAAACAACGGAAACCAGACAGAATTGTTCAATAGTAATTTACCGGTATATGCTCATCCACTCTCAGGTCCTTTTCCAAAAGCTAAGAGTTTCAGGAACAGTAATAACCAATTGCAATATTGCTAGGGAAGTAGAGAAGAACAGCAGATATGGGAGGCTGAACAACAGGATTCTAAGAATTCCGATGAATGGAATTACAGTAAGGCCACTTACTTCATCCTTCTGGGAACTGCTATTGCAGTTCTTCTGGCAAAACCCTTAACCAAAACACTCCAAGAACTTGCGACAGCTATAAAGGTCCCCTCTTTCTTGGTGTCGTATTTTTTGGTACCCTTCGCTTTGAACTTCAGACAAGGATATAAATCAATTATTTCTGTCAGTGATAAGAAAGAGAAGTCCGTGTCTTTGACACTCTCTCAGGTTCATTTCTCACAAACTCAAGTTTCTTTAGATTATTTTGGTGATAACAATGTGGTGTCCTCAGGCTAGATTCAGTGAACCGAAAAAATTATTTTCTTGCGACCTCCTCTAAACGTCCAAACATCTCTTTTGATCAAAGAGTCGTTAATGCAGATCTTGGAGTCCAAGAAACCAAGTGCTATGCTATAGATGTCTTGCATGCATGAATGCTTATTTTCTAAATTGACAGGGGAAAGTTTTTGTGCAGATCTATTGTGGGGTATTCATGAACAACGTTCTGGGTTTGACGTCATTCTTGACTATTGTTTATATACGAGATGTGGAATGGGATATCACAGCTGAAATTCTGGTTGTTCTAGTAATTTGCAGTGGAATCGGTCTATACTCCAGCTTCTCTTCCAAATTTCCATTCTGGACATGTCTTGTAGCTTATGCTCTTTATCCGATATCTCTGGGCTTTCTTTACGTTCTCACCATTTCTCTCGGATGGGGTTAAAACCTGTTCACACCAATTGTTTATGCTGATACTTTTCATAAGGCGTGATTGCAAGGGGACAATAAACTGGATGGAAACTCAATCACTCCTATGAGTGAGTGTTTCACAAACTTGATAGATCGAAATTTATTGTGCTAATGTGTCTTGTCCATATAAAATTATGTCATTTACCTTTGTGGTTTTGTCTGAGGCACGCATTTAAGTTTCTTTTTCTCATCCATGCATCTGGGTTTTTGGAGCTGTTTGAGGCAACGGTATCAATTCCAGCTGTTTTATTTTTTCAATTCGAAGAGAACATTTTGACTTCGAAGCATACCCAGATTGATTTTAGGGCTGTTTTGAGTTGGGATGCAAACCATATTTCATGATTTAAAAAAAAATTAATTTTTACTAAGTAAATTGATTGAAATCAAGAACAAAATTGCAAGAAAATTAATATTTTGGGATCAATTAAAGGTTAAATTAAAAACTTTCGCAACCAAGCATCATTTTGCAAAAAATATCGAATTATAAGGCCTCAATTGACTGAAATCAGGGGTGAAATTGAAGAGGTTTGAAAGTTTGATGGTCAATTAGGGGTAAACTTGCATAAATCTAAGACCAAGAACCAAAGTGAAAAAGGCACTGAAATTCAGGATTAAAATTAAAGTTCAGTAATGGCAAAATTGCATTAAATCAAAAGTTTTGGAGTCAATTTGGAGTAAAATTGAAGGAAATCAAAAGTCAAAAGACTAAATTGAACTTTGGCCAAAACCCCCTAGTTCAAGGCAAAACGGCGTCGTTTTTTAATAAAATAAAAAAAGAGGAACCAGACGATGCATCATCTGGTTCCTGTTCATTATCTTCTTCAATTTTGCTCGAAAAAGCTTCCTAGGTGGCTACTTTTCAGGTACATTTAATGCCTTATATCTCCACTAAATGTGACAACACCTGAACCAAAACAATCACCTGACATTTCTCTATAGCGCAGTATAGTCTGTTCAGGCTTATTGACAAGACAGCGGCCATGGCATCGGCCTAGAAAGGCCAACTTAAGCAGCCTTTAGCCATCGAATTTGACAGCCTTTAACTCAAAAAGCCTACTTTGAACCAACGATTGAGATTTTTTCCAACTGAATCAATGACTGAAATTTTTCTCTAATGAATACAAGATTGCCCTCTTCCACTCTCTATAAATAAGGGTGGATTTCATGGCCTCAGCATCAAGAAAATCAGATGTGGTGCAAAAATTGAAAAAAATCAGCCTTTCCCCTCGGTTTCTATCATTTTTTTCTTTTATTTCTCTCTCCCCACCATTCCAGCTTATTCGCTGCCAAATCCACCACGTGTCGCCAGCCGACCACCCCTCACGCTTGGAATAGCCACTATTTCTTCCTTTCTCTCATTTCTGTAAATTCCTTATCCCTCTTCCCACAACTAATATCGGTCACCATTTCTCTTACCAACGCTTCCTGAGCCATCAATTCAGCCTCCTGATCATGGACGAGACCCCTACCTCTAGTGGCCTTCTCCTCCCCCTACAACAAAATCCATGGTTGGGCCATGACCATGTAAAAGATGGGTTGGACCCATGTCAACCCAACCCACCAAAAAAAGGTTAGAATTGTTGGGCTGATTTTGGCCCAACATAGTTGGGCACGGCCTAGTTAGTTGGGTCGGACCAACCCATGTATTTAATAATATTTAATTGTAATATTAAAAAAAACAAAAAATCCAAAAAAAAAAATTGAAAATCCTTCAAAAAACTATATGATTTACTTGCATGTTTTTCTGCCAATTTTGTTTCATATTGGGTTGTATTTTACATTATAAGATACAAATCCAATATTAAAATATCCAATTTTGTTCGAAATGTTTCTAAAAAATTTCACAAAATTTCAAAAAAAAAATCTCAAAACTTTTAAATTAATTTTCATGTTTTTTTAAAAAAAATAAATATCGTAACCAATTTATGATTATCCATTAGGGTTTGGCCAAAATGTTAAAAACCATTTACCGATCATTTTTTTATATTTCATATTAGGGTTTAGAAGTAAACTTTAATATATGTGGGGTGTAAAACTACACAATATAATACACTCTTAGATATTAAAGATATAAAGTGTAAAATAAATGTAATGCTAAAATTCAGATTTTAGAATGGTTAGAATTTAACCCAGTAAGGTAGAGACTCTCTCATGAAATGAGATCTATCTTGAACCGTAAATGAGACCAACAAATAAAAACTTGACCTAGAAAAACAATCAAACAACAATTCAACTTACCTTAGATAGGGTGCACTGGGAGTGATGTGTCTTTCCCTTGCACAACCAGTCTTTTACTCAGACTCTCGTATACCATAGGTTCTTAGTAATCATAATATTAGGTGGCGACTCCTGAACATTAATTATAATTTTATAATTAAACCTAAAATTGTTTCCTTCCCAATAACAATACCTCTTAGGAGGCATCAAAACACTCACCAGCCACCGACATCGCACCCGCGACAATTGTCATGCAATTTTATCTTTTATCTTTCAAACTTAGGGATTGAAATGTCAAGAAAATAAATTTTTGGATCAAAATTATAAAAATTAACTCTGTAAACAGAAAAAGGAAAGTAGGTGGACTAAAGAGAGCTTTCTCTAGCGAATTGGATATTTACCATTTGTTTTCTTTTTATTTTACACTTCGATCATTTTTATTGAATTTTTTTCTCTCATTAATAAAGTTTAAGAAATTGATCATTAATTTGATATAGAAAGATGTAATTGAAAAAAAAAATTGGAGAATAAAATAAAATAAAATAAAATAAGCTATGGTATTATGATTCCTACAATGATTTAATTACTTAGCTATTTTAGTATATTTTATAATATAATAGAGTGAAGATAAAAAAAAAAAAAAAACTCATTTTTCGACAATTAATAATTTTTTTATTTGAACCATGATTAATAAACTGATTGTTGTACGGATCTCTTTTTTTTCCCCCTCCTCGCAAAGGTTAATGGACAGTGCTTTCAAGTTTTGATACTTCTTGCCTAGTTTATTTTTATTTTATGATCTCTCGATTTTCTAATTTTTGTTAGTGCCGCAAAAAGGCGACTTGTTAAAAAAAATGAGAGAAAAAACTATATGAATGATACGAGATTTTCATCAAATAGCATCCATCAATGACAAAAGTATGAATAAATGAGAGATTTGATGTCATTATTAAGAGAGTATTAAGGAAACATAATTAAGAAAGAGTGAACTAGCAATGGAAAGTATCTATACAATATCCTTAATATCTTTGGATTACAATCAATAATGGTGGAGAAAATATGTAAAATAAAAAACTGTGATGCATGTGTAAGCCGATCCATCCTAGATATGGTCGAAATCTCTTGAAAAAAATTAAAACAAAATTAAATAGATATTAGACTTTTTTTAATAGCGATTGTAAAAGGAATAATAAAAATACATGAAAAACTTTTTGTCTAAAAGAATCAAAGACAATAACCTAAGGATTATATGAAAATTAAATTTGATTAATTTTGATATAATTTTAACCAATTATGGGTTAAACTAAAACAAAAAAACTTTTGTTTACTAAAATGAAGACCAAATACAATGCTCTTATACTACAAAACTACATCATACAATTCTTTACCCGATAATACTGATGGTGCAACATCTCTTTTAGTTTTACCTTTCAAGAAGTTTTTTTTGTTATTTCTGTATTTATGATGACCTAATAAGAACCTCCGATAGTAATAAAAAGAAAAACAAAAAGTCTTACCATGATTCAATATTAAGGTAAAAGTCTTATTATTTTTTATATAGTATAGACAAGCTAATAACTTGTGCAATGACTGATAATTTTCTGTGAGTTGTGCATCAATTCCATAATGTTTCATCATAATTTTTCAAAAATTCAAAAAATCTAGTTGCATCTATATTTGGTTCTTCATCTAAAGGGATATTACGTGAATTTTTTCTTGAATAACCATGTTTTATTTTTATTACATCCATTACTATATTCCTATAAGGATTACAATAATCATCCACAAACTCATGTATGTTACTAGAACTAAAAGTTGAGTAAATTATTTTTTCTAACATGATTACATGAGGAATATAGGGTTTTCGGTGTACAAACCAACATAAATATTTATCGACAAACTCTTTTTAAAATAAATGCATATCACAACATCTTTATGGTGGAACTTTTTATTTTTACACTTAATATATAGACATCTAATTTTGCTTGCATTAATATTCTTTGGATTAAAAGGTATGAAATTAATAAAACCCTCAACCTCTTAAGATAATCTTGTTTATACAACCCTTCAAATGAATCTTGATACATCTAAGAACTATCATTGATTGCTTATAAAACCTATATATAATAATTTTAATTTTATTAATTCCATAAGAAATTACTTTTCCTTAAATTTTCAACTTAACAATAAAAATTAACAAAATATGATTGGTACCCATTAAAATAACCCATCATTTATTCAATCATAACACAACTAAGTTATAAAATCAAACTCAATTTTATTAAACTACAAAAAAAAATTCAATTTCCTTCAAATCTCAAACAAACCCTAACATACAAATCATATATTAATACATCAAATTTCTTTAGAAAAAAGATATAAAACACTTAAATATACAAGCAAACTATAAATACTATAAAATATTTCAATAAATTAACTTAAATATATAAGCAAACTATAAATACTATAAATACTATGAGAAATAGGTGGGTTGTTGGAATTTTCTTAGTAGGAGAAGGAGGAGGAAGAAGAAGAAGAAGAATAGGGGGAACTGTCGGTTATTAATTATTAATATTTTTTCACCTAATAATTTCAGTAACAAATTTGTTGGTAAATAATGATGTGTCAACTTTATGATAGAATTACCTTTATAATTTTTATTGATGTTCTTATTTTTTACTTCCTTGATAATTCCATTAAAAATTGACTTCTTTTTTATCTTCGATGATTTTTGTAGTTTTGTTCGTCAAAATAAATTTTCAATTTTATATATATATATTATATATATTGAAATTAAGATATGCAAATCCTTTAAAGATAAAATAAAAAAATAAACAAACCTTAAAAAAATAAAAGAAGAAGAAGAAGAAGAAGAAGCATTGTTTAAGTAATCAGTGTTTTATTGTTTTTCTCATAACCCATTTATGGGCTTACGAACCATCTCCATACTCACGTTATTGCTCGAATTTGTTGAATGACAAAGTTAAGAAGAAATCCCAATGCATAATCTTGATATACTTCATTTGATCTACATACTAAATTTCAAGAGCATAGCTTCGCTCTTCATGCGTACGTAGGGATGTGAGATAATCTTGTAGCATGGATAAATGAAGGGAAATTGGATGTATTTTGTCCCTCAATTCTTCATATATAGCATCCCAGATTAAAGAAGATCAAACTTTTTTAAAAACATAATGTTTTATATAATGCCAAACAATCCTCAAACGATAACTGAAACGCCCTTTCAAGAACTGCAATCTCTGATGGATTAATTCCCGCTCAGAGCCTCAAGTCAAGATCAATACCATCTCCTCTTTTTTCAATTCTATCATCATTGTTTAAGCTAAAGTTTGTGTCCACCTTGCTCTTTTGCTCCACTGGAGGTAGGAAGCTAAACGAAGGACGTTTATTACAAATTGTTCCGCTACCTTGTGAAGGCCTGTGTTGTGAGTCCTCAGTGCTTTCCTTCAGATCATAATAAGAGGAAATTGATATTAGGCATTAGCTATTTCATGTTTTTATTGCCCTTGAGATGATAAGAAAATCTATTGATGTTTCTGAAATTTATTTCTTACTCGGAAAGGTAGAGGATGTTTGGACTTGGACTGTTCTTGTTGGGAAACATGAGTTGATGGAGAAGGAATCGCCGGAGAGCCAAATAAGAGGAGATTACCTTTAGCTACTCCATAATCTGTATGGCGCTTGCGACCTATATTCTCGTCCCTGGAAAGGAAAAAAGCAATAGGAAATGTTAGCAAAATGCATGGCTAGGGGATGGATAGCAGTTGGTATTCGGAACGTTTGTTTATTTAAAAATATATTAAAATAATATTTTTTTTATTTTTTAAAAATTATTTTTAATATTAAAACAATCTAAAAATATATATATATAAAAAAATTTAAATATTAAATTTTAAAATAACATGTTTTTAACCCACGTTCCCTCTTCCCTCGCACGTAATTTACAATAGCTTGGCTAATTAATTAACCTGGAAACCGCCTCGATTTGCTCAGGATTAGTGATGCCGTGGCTAGCACGTGTGAGTGACAGGTCCTGTCTGCTGAATTGAAGTGAAAATGCAGGAACTCGGTAGTGGTGAGGAATTGGAGGGGCCTCCATGGAAAACGGGAAAGATCGCTTTGAGCCAACCATCTATGCATCAATAAATTTGACAATCAAATCAGTTAAAAGGGAGATTAAGTGCAAGAAAGATAGATGGGATTTATGAAAAATGAACTTATACAGAAATATAGTGTCCTAAATTTCATTAATTTGATAATAATGAGAGATTTGGTGGTTTAAAAACAATAGAAAAGAACACATAAAAATAAATCAAACTAAATGCATCGAGCTAATCATAATTATTAGAGAAAAAAAAAAGATTATTATTTTCCAATTCTTTTATTGTTATAAGAGGATGCCAAAAACAGCCAATCAGTGAAGAATTTAGGCTTAAATGATTGCAATAGTTATTTTTTATTTTTATATATCGGATACTCAAATACCAAAAGATCCGGACTAATACATAATACTCTTCTTCAACGGATCATGAACCCTACAAAAATTAATCTTACGATGAATTGCTAACAACAAAAGAAGAAAGAAATAAAAATCGAGGGAGGATCAAACAAGGGGCTGAAAGGAGTTATGATACGAACAAATTTTAAACTTGCCTTGTCTTCATCTGGCCATAGATGAGAATTGTTATGGTGGTGTGACGTTTGGTTTGAAGGGGGCTCTATACCTTGATACATTACTACGGATGATGGAGTTGTTGAAGAAGATGATGCCACAGACTCTGGAAAAAAATTTATCTGCAGCAAGTTACACATGTTAAAAAACAAATTAAAACGGTATACAATTGGAAAGGGAAAAAAAACTCCCTTACCATTGGAGTGGGTGAATATTGGCTTCCTTGTGCCATAGAAGAGGAAGGAAATAGTTGGTCAGGTCCATTTGTTGAACGCATAGAAAATGGATTCCCTGAAGCCAATCTAGGACCTCCAATATCAGCTCTAGGTTGGCAAGAATTCCACATCGTGGGTAAAAATCCATGTTCATGCAAAACAATGTCTGATCCACCATTGCCAGTGCCTCTGCAAACTTGTAATGATGTGTTCTTACTGCAATTACCAAAAAACATTGTTGACTGCGGACAAAAAAGATTAGGATCAGGAGCAAATGGGAGATTTTTAGGATGAGATTTGTGGGAAGTTAGAACAGGAGATTGTCTTCGATAAGAACTTGAAAGTTGTGAAACTACAGAGAACCCTTCAATATTCTTGGTTTCGTCAAAACTCGTATCATTCTTCTCTTGATCCCTCAAGATCTTCTCTAGCTCTGCCACTCCTGGCCCTCTCTTTGGGGTTTTTTGTTTCTTTACCTTCTTTGAACATGTATTATCAACACCATTGCCACCACTATTGCTGCCATGATGACCATCACCATCACTACTAATGCTAGTATAGCTACACATGTCTATGCTTGGGGTTATTGTTTATTTTTTGCGTTTGGCTTTGCTTTGTGACAACCCATTATAAGACCACAAATCGAAATATAGAAGGAAAAGGTTTAATTACGCAAAGCCATTAGAGAGAATCCAGCGAAAGTTTAACAAGAATCCCCACATTTTAAGACCCACAAATCTAAAACCAGTAAAAAGAAATCAATTCAAAAACCGAGATATATGGTAAGAAAATCGTCCCAAAAGGATGTGGAATTAAAAGCGGCTATCTAGTCGTTAATGTAGAAGTGAAGCCAAGGAAACTCCAGCCATGTTTTAAGCTCCAAAAAGATCTTTCACTACGGTGAGAAAGAGAGATCCGAATCTTAAACTAAGAGAGTGAGTCTGTTTTTCTCTACAAAAATATTTTC
>Ga0325410_1001718_pt1 | contig 24248 bp, 22 predicted proteins | sample PopdelMetagenome_16_FD_206182 | JGI IMG/M metagenome (GOLD analysis project Ga0325410, IMG submission 206182) | Populus deltoides microbial communities from Bellville, Georgia, United States - Xylem-PdIQD-R3 | ecosystem: Host-associated > Plants > Phyllosphere > Stem > Wood/Secondary xylem...
ATACACATAAACTGGCCCGGACAACCATGTTAATAATACTACTAAACACAAAAGTCAATGATAAGAAATAAATTATTCTTCGGATTCTATTTTTTCAACCCATGTTTAAATTAGTCCCATACTTTTTGTAAAATCCTAAAGGTAAGCATATTAGGATTGAGAGAAAACTCAAAAGCGTTTAATAACACGAGTCGTGCTTTCAAACATGATGAAGGACTAAATTGTGATCATGTTAAGAAATTAGGGATTAAAGAACATTTTACTCATACAAATAAGGAATTACGTTTTTGAAACATACCTAAATGCCATGTAACTCCGACCACAAAGGAATCCTCGTTAGAGATATCATCAATCACAAACTGGAGGTCTTTGCTTACAGTATCAATGAACTTGTTGAAGAACTCCAGTATTGCCTGCACAAGGGTTTTATGTCATCCTTTAATTATATTTTATTTTTTATAATTTCAATTAGGTAAAATTAATTCAAAATTAAAGTTATTAAACTCCGTCAGTCTTATGATCTAGCTCAAAACTTAGATTCAATGTTGATTTGTATTAATAAAAAACAACATAATTTTATTTAAAAAAAATTAAAACAACACCATTTAAATGAATTCGAGTTAACCAGGTTTTAAATGGTTTTTTTTAAATAATATAACAAAATAAAAGTTTAAATGAAATAATATAATTTAAAAAAGTTTTAATAAAAAACACAGTTTGAGCTTGTTATCATCAAATCACACAACACTTGTATTTTAAAATTATAATATTTAGTAAATGTTGTTATTTTCAAGTATTGCACTTTAAAATAGTTATAATTTAACATTTCACGCTTCTAAAACATATTTTTAAGTGTTGCGATTTATATATAATATTTTAAACCACAACATTAATTGTAATTAATTAAAGATTACATTTCAGAACTACGAAACTATGTTATTTTACTAAAAAAAATTTAATTGTATTATTTTCAAAACATTTGATTTTCTATGCTAATCCAAAAAAAGGGTTTTAAATCGAACTGCCAGCCTAGCCAATTCGACCGCTTCCTCATGATAGACATGTGAGACGCGGCCTCGATTATTAAAATCAAGCATTAGCACGTGACTTACGCGTGCGTGCAAGAAAGAAAGAGAGGAGATTAGGAGGCGGTATGTTGTGAGTACCTTACGACCAACGAATGGACGAGGAAAGATAAGGTCCTCGTACACACAATTCTCGGCAATAAGCTCCTCCACGGAGTCCAAATCGTGGCCGTTGATTCCTTCATAGAAGCTCCTCACGACATCTGATGCAGATTCCACGGATGGTGCAACGGTGACTGTTTGATTTTCTGATGAGGAGGCTTTGATCGTGGTCTTTGTAGCCCATGCCTTGCTGCTAGAGGTGAAAATGTTTGCATGTTGAGTGGAGATTAGCTGGGGACGAGAGAGAGTGGGAATCCTGTGAAGGGGAAGAGGTTTTGAAGAAAAGAAAGATGATGCGGTGGAGCTCATCAGCATGGCTAGTGATGATTATTTGGTTTTGTTTCTGTCCAAATTTTAAGACTAATATATGTTCTAAATATTATGCTGCAGACAACAAGAGGTCTAAAGCTAGGGTGGTGTTATAATGGGTTTTATTAAAATTATTTTTATTTGAAAATATATAAAAATAATATTTTTAATTTTTATATTAATACATTAAAATGATCTAAAAATATTAATTTAAAATTAAAAAAAATTAAATTCTTACAAAAACATTTTCCAATCATAAAAACAAACACTTTTTTATTTATAATTTTTGAAATTATACTTTCTTCTCTCGAACATCTTATGAAATACCTTCATTTTTAATGAATTAACTAAAAAAAAATAAAAGATTTATTTTTATGAGAATTGGAGATTTAGGTTTAAGTTTTGAATTATGAAAACATATATTATATTAAAAAAAACCACTACGATGATAATTCTATTTTTAGCATGTTTTATTTTTTCAATAAATTCTAAATATAATAATTAAGTATTTCAATTAAATGCCTTAATAATTCAAAATTATCTTTTGATTTTTTTTGTTTGATTTGTCTAAATGAATTTAGATAAAGGGCATGTAAATATACTTAAAAAAAAAAACCTTGAGAATAATTATGGAATAGTGAAGCTTATCTTCTTCTTCTTTTTCAATTCAACTCTCTTTTTTTTTTTCATTTCTACATTTTTTTATTTTAATTTGGTTTTTTTTCTCTTAATTTCATCTTTTTATTTTTTGTAATAGCATTTAGGTTGCCTTTAAACTAACCAAATTGACTGAATTATATCGGGACAACTTGCACATGGTTTAATTTTAAACCAGGGTGAAACAAGTGTTAGTGTATATGCCCTTTAACCAATTGGTTGATTACACGTGACGCTGACTTTGTTCATGTATATATATTTAATTTATTAATAAATGCTTATTTTCTTTAATATTCATCAAATAATTGATTAATGAATCTAATATTTCATCAATAAATCTAAAGTAAAGATATAGCCTTTGGGACAAAATTACTTTATAAAAAAAATTATAAAGTTATTATAATTATGATGTTCATATTGCATCAAAGTTGATGAGTCATGGTTTTCTAAAAACCTCCCTTATTTAAAGGCCATCACACGAAAGTCATAACCTAAAATGGGGTTATGTCTTTTTGACGTCCAACTTCACGTTGGGCCATGGCATGTCTGTGCCCAACGCTAAGTTGGGCAAGGGCGCGTCCACGCACAACCCTATATTGGGTCATGGAGTGCTCGCGCCCAACTCTAAGTAGGGAACTCTAATTTGGGTTGTGACTTGTCCGTGCCCAACTCTAATTCAGGTCGTGACGCGTCCACGCCCAACCCAATGTTGGGTCAGGGACAAGTCCGTGCCCAACTCCACGTTGGGCTATGGTATGCCCGTCCCTGACCATTATTGGGTGTAGTCACAAGCTAACCCAATTCCTCTTGGATTCAACATATAAGTTGAACCCAACTCCTTTTTAGATTCAATGTATAGTTAACATGTAACTCTATAATAAACCTCTCATACTCTAGGCTTAGGCTAGTAATTATGATACCCATCACATCTCATTAAATACGAACAAGCAGTTCATGCTTATATTAATTAGATGTGATGACACAAGCAATAAAATAATATTATTTTATTATTATGAGATTACATCTCCACCCCTCCAACGTTGTATGAAGCAGGTCAAGCCAGGTAATATAAAAAAAAGCATGAGTATACATAAAAAAGGTTCGAAACCTTATACTCTAAGACATAAACACAACCCTTCTTCTTCTTCTTCTCTAACTTCTACATCTTCTTCTCTTTCTTCCTTTCTATCTTTATAAAAGCTCATTAATACCTTTATTAATGTCTTTTTTCCACATAAAAATACCTCATACTAATTTGATCTTCGAAGGGTCCCCCATCAACACCCTCAGGGGTCTATAAGGGACATTGTGCAAGTATTTATCGAAGAGAAGATTTACAACCTTTGAAGATTTTCATTAAAGAAGAAGTCATTGTAGTTTAGAAGTGAAGGTTATAGAACATACTATGAATGACATACAAGGATCTTAAGGAATAATTGCTTCCAGAATATTCCCTATGATTTTTGTATTGCCATTAGTTGGTGCCGTCTGTGGGAACTATTACAAAAAGCTAATTTTACTTCTCCAGTAAAAAAACTAAGTTTTGACGATTGTTCCATCTATTACACCAATATAGCTGATCCATACACACCAAGGCATATTATAAATGCCAACATTGTTGCTGGTACATCCGCCCAACCTTAAATTGAGAAGATGGTTGAGCAGATACATTTGCTCTCTAAAGAGGTCATCAGATTGAGAGGACAAATCACTGTTCATCCTCAACCAGCTCGCGATGTCCCAGCATATAACTTACCACCTCGGCCACATAGGATCGCTCGGAGATGCCTCAGCTATATAGAGGGATATGGGCAGAATGAGGAGGAACCACCCAAACAACGTTCTCATAGTCTAGCTCGAGAATGTTCACATCGTCCCACGGTACCACTAAAAAGTGAACATTCTCATAGAGTTCATACTAGCCACCATGGAAGAGAAAGAAGTCATCACTCCCGATGTTCTATGTTAGATTCCTCTAGTTCATTTGACTGACACCAAGAATGACCTAGAAAAAGGGCTAAGGAGAACTCAGGACATCATCAACCTGACCACCAATATCAGGTGGAAGGTCATGAAGGGTCATAGAGTCTACTGGATCCTAGTGGATGACAATAGCTTAGTGAACTTCCTATCAGTAGAGGCCATGATAAAGATGGGCATAGACACCTCTAAAATGACTCTAGTGCCAACACCCCTTATTGGGATAGAAGGGTCAGTACTGCCCGTAAGGGGGCAGCAGGGTTGACCGTTATAATAGGATTGCACTCCGTTGTGTAACTCTTTAACAGACCTTTATGGTCATTGACAACCATCTCCCATACAATGCCATCATTGGGAGGCTATTGCTCCACCAGATTAGTGCAGTAGCTAACACTAAGTATGTAACCATGAAGTTCCCAACTGTTAAAGGGGTAGCTATGGTGAAGGGGAACTAGAAAACCTCAAGAGAGTGCGTAAACACATGTATGAAAGGCAATAAGGCCCTACTAATTGATTGCCCTGAAACCTAAGGAGAGAAGCCCGTGGTTAAAATAGAGGTAGCTAAAGAACTAGTTGAAGTCTGTTTGGGCCCTACCGAGAAAAAGGTCACAAGAGTGGGTTGCACCCTGAACAGTCAACAGAAACATGATCTCACAAAGCTGCTGGTATCGCAGAGAAGCAGTTTTACCTTCCATCTAGAGGACATGCCAGGGATCAGCCCTGAAATAGCTTCGTACCGGCTGAATGTAGACCCTAACTTTTCCCTAGTACGACAAAAGAAGAGAAGTATAAGAGGGGATAGGCAGAAGGCCATCTCTAAGGAGGTAGACAAGCTCATATTAACAGGATTTATACGAGAGGTGACATACCCTAAGTGACTCACCAATGTTGTGATGGTAAAGAAGGCCAACAACAAATGACGAATGTGTGTGGACTTCAAAAATTTGAACAAGGCTTGCCCGAAGGATAGCTACCCCCTCCCCAAGATACATAAATTTGTGGATTCAACAGCGGGGTATGAGTTCTTCAGCTCATTGGATGCATGCTCTAGATACTATCAAATCCCATGCATCCAGCTGATGAAGAGAAAACGTCCTTTATAACTGAAATAAGGACCTACTCTTATAGGGCTATGCCTTTCGATCTGAAGAATGCAGGCGTAACATACCAAAGGATGGTGGATAAAGTGTTCAAACATCAGTTGGGGAGGATCATGGAAGGATATGTGGATGACATGTTGGTGAAAAGCATGACTTTTGAACAATATCTACAAGACCTTAGAGAAGTTTTCCAAGTACTGGAGAGCCACAGTATGAAGCTGAACCCCTTCAAGTGCATGTTCGCCATTCGGAGGGGGAAGTTCTTGGGTTTTCTGGTCAGCAATAGAGGGATTGAGCCCAACTAAAAAACAATTCAGGTATGTTGAGCATGACTCCATTCAAGATAGTGAAAAAGGTGCAACGCCTTATAGGAAGGTTAACAGCTTTGAGCATATTCATAGCTAGATTGGGAGAACGAAGATTACCATTTTTTCAAAGTTCAGAGGAACACCCCCAACTTCTAGTGAGCACTTGAGTGTCAAAAATATTTCGAAGAGCTAAAGGTTTACCTCTCCTCCCTTAATGTCCTTTCTTAACCCAGAGAGGGAGAGACTTCTTGTATTTAGGGGTGGTAGACCGGGCTGTTAGTGTAGTGTTAGTTAGGGAAGAAGGAGTACAACATCCAATCTACTATACGTGCAAGACACTCCTAGATGCAGAAACCCGCTACTTGAGAGTAGAAAAGATTGTGTTAGCACTGGTGACAACTTCAAAAAAGCTAAAGGCCTATTTCCAAGCACACCAAGTGGTAGTATTGACAGAACAACCTCTAAGATAGATCCTTCACAAATCGGACATGTCAGGATGACTGGTTAAATGAGAAATAATATTAGGAGAAAATAGGTTACAGTACAAACCAAGACTCGTAATCAAAGGGCAAGCCCTAACCAACTTCATAGCGAAATATAGATTTAAATAGGTTGTCACAGAGGATCCTTCTACTGATCCGAAGCTGGTAAAGCCTGAGTCACTAGAACAAACCCCTTCCTAGTATTGGCAACTCTATATAAATGGTAACTCTACACAAGAAGGAAATGGGGTAGAGATCCTACTTACTAGCCTAGAGGGGTGGGTTTACTAGTCCAACTACCAATAATATGGCTGAATATGAAGCCTTGATAGCTAGCTTAGGTTTGACGGAAGCCTTGAAAGCGTACCCCCTACAGGTGCACAATGATTCTCAGTTGATTGTAGGACAGTGCTAGAGGATGTGTGAAGCCAGGGATCCAACCATGGTCAAATATTTTGAGAAGGCTAAAGCTACGCTGACTCAGAAGGACGGGATGATTAACATCACCAGGGTGCACTAGAGGACAATGCACAAGCTGACTTCCTATTGATGTCTGGATTGAAGTCTTGGACTGAACCAGCATGGAAGAGAGCAATGTTACAGTACTTCTAATTATGAAAGATGAGGATTGAAGAGCACTAATCAAGGAATACCTACTTACAGGTACCTTGCCCTCAGACAAGATGAAAGCCATTAAGCTGATCAAGAGAGCCGCAGGTTATAGTTTGATTGACAGGGTCTTATATCGAAGATCTACATCATCACCGCTCCTCAAGTGCTTGTCTTCAGAGGAAGGCACTTATGTTTTTAGGGAGATACATGAGGGAGTTCATGGATTGCACACGGGAATTAGAGCCTTGGCTGCTCAGACTATAAGAGTAGGCTTTTATTGGCATTCCATACTCCAAGAATCCAAAGACTTAGTAAAGAAATGTGATAAGTGTCAAGGCAGCCCTCAACTGAGATAACAATGATCACTTCTTCTTGGCCCTTCTCCCAATAGGGAATGGATATTCTAGGACCCTTCCCCAAAGCAACAGAGAAAAAATAGTTTATTCTAGTGACTGTGGACTACTTCAACAAATGAGTGGAATTTGAAGCATTAGCAAACATCACAACCAACAAGGTGATCTCTTTCTTATGAGAGAACGTAATTTGCTGATTTAGTTACCTAAGATACTGATCATCGACGATGAAACCCAATTTGATAACTAGAAGATAAGGGAACAGTGTGAAAGGCTGCAGATTGACCACAGGTTCTCTTCAGTATCACATCCCTAGACTAATGGGCAAGTTGAATTTACTAATAGGGTCCTACTCAATGATCTGAAGAAGAAGATAAAAGAGGCTAAGTCAGAATAGGCTGAGCTCTTGAATGAAATCTTGTGGGCAAACGGGACAACAACAAAGACTTCAACATGGGAAACCCCTTTTCTCCTCATATATGGAATTGAAGCCATGATTCCAGTAGAGATTGGATGTCCTAGCGCTAGAGTACTGCACTTCTCTTCTCAAAACAATGAGCAAGGACTCAAAGTCAATCTAGACTTACTGGAAGAGTCTAGACTCACAGCTACAATAACGAATAAGGCTTATAGACACGAGGCTACTCAGTACCACAACACTAGAGTTAAAAACATAACCTTTAAATAAGGGAACTGGTACTAAGGAAGCTAAATGCCACGAACAACAGAGAAAGTAGAGGAAAGCTAGCTCTAAAATGGGATGGTCATTTCAGAGTGACATGGGTGATCAGAGCTAACACATATCACTTGCAAAATCTATAAGGCTCTGACTTTCCTCATACATGGCACTCAGACCATCTTAGGCTGTATCATTGTTGAATACATAAATGAAGAATGCATTTTTATCACTTGTGTTCTTATTTAATTTACATTCCTTTCTTAGGAATACTTTCTACCGATCCAAACAGGGTTACACACCCTTGTGGCGTTCGAGGCCCACTTTTCCAAGACGGTAGCGAAGTTTAAAGTGAGCATCAACCTCTACTATCACCAATTAGGGTTATACACTCCTGTGGCATCTAAGACCCACTTCTCCAGGGCAGTAGTAGGGGATCAATGCTTCACTCTTCAGGGCGGTTTTCAACGCCCCCTCTCTTCCTTCTGTCTAACCTTTTTAGTTGGAAGTAAGAGCAATAGAGCGGCCTTATCGAGTCTATCTTATCTGTCTAAAAGGGTTATATACCTATATGTGTGATCTGGGAGCCGCATCTCTCATGAACAGAACGAGACCAGTCTCTATGGCATTTAAGAGTGTTGGGGCAGCCTTAACAGGCTTAGCTCGTCTATCCAACTCGGGTTACACACCCTATGTGCGGTCTGGGACCTTCATCTCTCTTGGATAGCACGGGTACTAGCCTCTACAACATCAAGAAGTGCTTGAACCATCTTAGGCTATATTATTGTTGAATATATAAATAAAAAATGCATATTTTTATCACTTATATTCTTATTTATTTTACATTCCTTTCTCAAGAATACTTCCTACCGGTCCAAACAGGGTTACATACCCCTGTGGCATTCGGGGCCCACTTCTTCAGGACAGTATTGAAGTCTAAAGTGAGCATCAACCTTTATTGTCACCAATCGGGGTTACACACCCCTGTGGTGTTTGGTACCCACTTCGCCGGGGCAGCAGTAGGGGATCAGTGCTTCACTCTTCAAGACGACTTTCAACGCCCCCTCCCTTTCTTCTGTCTAACCTTTTCAGTTGGAAGTAAGAGCACTGGAACAGCCTTATCGAATCCATCATATCTGTCCAAACAGGCTACATACCCATATGTGCGGTCTTGGACCCACATCTCTCCTGGATAGCACAGGTACTAGCTTCTACAATATTAAAAAGTGTTAGAACCAGCCTTCATATAATAACACATCTTGTCGCACCCTCACGAGCGGAGCGCGGCGTCGCGGCAATCCTCGATTGATTTCGGAGTCTTTGTTTGTTTTTTGTGTAAAAGGGAGTCGCCACCTAGTATTATGGTCACTAGGAACCCTAAACTGGTCTTTAAGAGATTCTAAGGCAAGGGACTGATTGCGTAAAGGGAAAGTATTAGCACCCCTAGTATGCCCTACCTAAGATAAGCTGCTTGGTGTTTGGTTTGCTTTATAATTGCTATGGTGTTGGTGTTTTCTAATCCCATCAGTTTTCCTAGGTTTGATTCAAACTAAATTTATTAAAATAGAAATCCAAGGAGATTCCATGTGCTTCGAAAGCTCATTTTTCCCTTAGTATTTCAAGAGTTTGCGACTCGTAAATCGCAAGGAGGAGGGACAAAAATTTAGAAATCTAGGGCGCTTTAAAAAAAAACTATTTTTTGCTTTAGTGTTTTATACTCTCACGGCTTGTAAACTGTGGAGTAAAAAATTGAAATGTCCTCGATTATAATCAATGCTTCTTTCAAGGATGTGTGCGGATTTATTATTCCTAGAAAATTTTTTGGATATTTACCACTCCGGGTTTCTTTATCCAAATATTAACAGTGAATAATAGCAAATTATTCCCAATAATATTTTGGATATTCATCCTTTAAGGATTTCTTTATCCAAACATTACCGGTAAATAATAGATGAATTCTCCCAAAATAAGATTTTTATATTTTTTGAAATATTGGCCAATACCCTTTGGAGTTTTACAAACATGTTGTAAAATCCAGAAATGCAAGAAAATAATTTTTTGTTGTGTTTAAGAAATCCATGCGAAAACACATTTTTCAAAACTTCCAATATTTTTTGTATATATAAAAAAAAAATGTTCAAAACATGTTAGGGTAATGACCGTATGCAACACACAAGAAAATATTTTTTTTCATCGAAACATAAACATCACAGTTAATCACAATTAAAGACCACAAACCGTGCGCATATATATTCTCAAAATTCTGCAAAAATGAATAAAATATAACAAAACAAAGATGGCCCCTCAAACTTTTCTCAAATAAAATTCGGTTCATTCTTAAACCCCAAAAATTAAACTCTATCACTGCTCAAGTGAATTATAATTCACTTGAACAGTAACACAAATGTTGTCATTTAACAGCACAAAGAATAACGCCTCCCCCCTTAGAATCTGCCCAAAACCTTATTGCAATTACAGAAGGGGTTTCCCCGCAATTTCAATTTCCTTCCCCGGCCTAAACTTATCAAAGATACCCCATCCCAGATTATAAAGAAAAGAAATCAGATGGAGGGTGCAGCTGCAAAGTCCTATTTTTCTTATTCGGTGTGGTAAAAATCCTGTCATTTATGATGATCCAGCCCCCCTCTCCAGCTTTTAATGTCCTCCTTCATTTCTATCCCTCAATTTAGCACATTTTGATTCAGTCCTTGGTCCAAAAAAAATCCTTCAAATCAGTCCCACGAACATGGGCAAAAATCCTTCTCGCGGCCAGGAATCCCTGCTTTCAACACTAGATATTCAAACGGGAATATCTTAAGCTTTTGATATTGAAATCAAATGATTCAAAAGCCCAAATTCATCTATGTGTCCCAGACTAAAACTTTGATGAAGGATTCAAAGTGAGATAAATTCGTTTTGAATAACAGAATTGCAACCAAACTCGGCTGGAAACCTTCTCGCTGCAAGATTCTATGTTTTCACACTAAATTTCAAACAGGAATATCTTGAGTTTCTGATATCGAAATCAAGCAATTCAAAGCTCAAATTCATCTACGTGTCCCGAACTACAAATTTGATGCAGGAGTTGAAGTGAGATAAAATTATTTTAGAGAACAGAATCTGCCAGTAATCTAGTTGGTCAAAAAGGTTCTTGATCTGACTATGCTGAGCATACGAATCTGACTGAGAATTTGCCCTAAAAACAATGATCCCTAAGACCTAATAAAGGTGTACGTCAATTTTTTAACATATCATGAGTGACATAATATACCTAGGATGGTCAGATATCGTACGAAACCGAGTCAGAATCAGAGCCTAAGTTGGAACAAAAAATTGCGACAACAGCAGAACCATTTTTTTATGCAAATTCTGAGGAATTTATTCAACCTTAAAGACCAGATAAAAAAGGAATGAATTTGGAATTATGAAGACTTCTAATCAATCTAAGAAAACCTGACGATTTTGGCAGCAAAGGAGAAGGATAAAGAGAGTAGAAAACAGCTCAAACAGGGTTTCGAAAAAATATTTCTTTCATCTGCTTTTGTCAATCTTCCAGCAAACATGGGGTCCAAAAATGAGTAACAACACATCCTATTGGTCCAAATGGGTTACACACCCCTGTGGCGTCTAAGACCCACTTCTCAAGGACAATAGTGAGTGTCCAATGCTTCTCAAAGAAAGGACTGAGAACACATCTTGAAGACTTAAACAATGAACTCTTTAGGAACACTATCCCTGCCAGTAAGACCCTAATGGAGGGAGTGTAAAAGACATCCTGATTAGGATTACGACTCAACTGAGGTCAGCAAAAAATTTCTTTGGTCTTAAGTCTCCGTATCTTTCAAAAAAATGAGCAAACTTGGAGGGCTATTAATGGGTCATGGTTTTCTAAAAACCTCCCCCATTTAAAGGTCATCTCACAAAATTCATAACCTAAAATGGAGTTATATTTTTTCGGTGTCCAACTTAACATTGGGCCATGGCGTGCCTGCGCCCAACGCTAAGTTAGGCCGGGGCGAGTCCGTGCCCAACCCTAGGTTGGGCCAAGGCGTGCCTGCTCCCAACTCTAAGTAGGGTAGGGGCGCATCCGTGCCCCACTCTAATTCAGGTCATGACGCGTCCGCACCCAATTGTAATTTGGGTTGTGATGCATCCCCGCCTAACTTTAATTTGGGTCATCACACGTTCGCGCCCAACTCCATGGTGGGCCAGGACATGTCCGCGCGCAGCACCAAGTTGGGTCAGGACGCGTCCACGCCTAACTCTACGTTGGGCTATGGTGCGCCTATCTCTAACCATTATTGGGTGCAGTCACAAGCTGACCCAATTCCTCTTAGGTTCAGCGTATGAGTTGAACCTAACTACTTTCAGGTTTAGTAAATAGCTAAAATATAACTCCAAACTAGGCCTCTCATACTCCATGCTTAGGCTAGTAATAAGGATACCCATCACATCCCATTAAATATAAAACAAGCGGTCCATGCTTATATTAATTAGATGTGTTGGCACGAGCAGTAGAATAATATTATTTTATTATTACGAGATTACATCTCCACCCCTCCAACGTTGTATGAAGTAGGTCAAACCAGGTAATATAAAAGGAAGCATGATTATACAGAAAAAAGGTTCGAAACCTTATAATCTGAGACATAAACACAATCATTCTTCTTCTTCTCTAACTTCTACATCTTCTTCTCTTTCTTCTATCTTTATAAAAGCTCATTAATACCTTTATTAATGTCTTTTTTCCACATAAAAATACCTCGTACTAACTTGATCTTCAGAGGGTCCCCCATCAACACCCTCAGAGGTCTATAAGGGACATTGTGCAGGTATTTATCGAAGAGAAGATTTACAACCTTTGAATATTTACATTAAAGAAGAAGTCATTGCAGTTTGGAAGTAAAGATTGTAGAACATAGTGTGAATGACATATAAGGATCTTAAAGAATAATTCCTTCTAGAATATTCCCTATGATTTTTGTATCACCATTAGAAGCATTATTCTTAGATGTTCATGATCAATGCTCTATTAAAACTGCATATTAATTAGAGTTGTTAATACTTAGTACATATCATGTTTTTTTCTTTATGAAAAGAAGCAGTTATTTTTATACAACTAGAAAAAATAAATAAAAACTTCATTACATTAATGTCCTTTCATTAATTTGGATGAAAGACTTCCAACTAAGTTAGTATGCTAAAAAGTGCACCCCTAAGTTAAACGATGCCATTGGCACATCTATGTCAAATATTATCGACACTTCAAATATATCAAATGGTATTTTAATTGATAATTCACGCCAAGATATTAGTTCTACCATTTCTGTCTCTCAAGTGGATTCGTCTGCATCAGTATATATCTCTCAAACTTCTTACAGATTTTGCATCGAGGTTTCTTTCGTGTCTGCAGTCCTTTTACAAATGCGCCTTCCTTGGAGTTGCCAATATCACCTTGTTTATTGTTCGATGAAAATTTATTTGGCTCCATTTCTTCTTGATATTCTTTGCTTCTTGAACTTGTGATCAACCTACTAGCACTAGCACGGTGATCGAGAGTTGAGTGAGATCTCTCAACTCTTCAATAATGTTGATGAAAAAATTAATCTATTTTTTTTTCTTTTTTGAGAAAAATTAAGATTTTCTCCACAACTTCAATTATTGTTGAAGAGAAATCATTAATGAGTTCTCCTTCTTTCATCCAGAGATTTTCGAAATCTCTTCTTAGAGTTTGAAGCTTTATGGCTCGGTGCTTTGAAATTCATCTTGCAACGTGTCCCAAGCACAGTTTTGGAATTAAAATTATAATTAACTGAAGATATTGAAAAAAAAGGATATTGTATAAGAACATGATATAAATATGAGTGACATATTTGTCGAATTATATAACTATATATTGAATCATTTAAGGAAAAACATTAAGGAAAAATAGCATATTTCAATAACAAGAAAATCGAAAATTACAAGTCTTTAACAACATACACTTGATATATTAAATTTAAATTTTATTGGATAATTTATTTTTTCCACTAATTTTATTTTTCATCAAAATAAAAAACACCAAATATTACAATCAATTATAAAACAATTGGTAGGAACAGTATCCCCAAATTAATGTCGCCGTGCACATGCTCTCTGGCAATATATCATTTTAGCACATATTTTACGAGACCAGGAAAATGAACATCCATCATGTAAGCTTCCCAATTAACACTTGTGGGGTCAAAGTTGAAGGCATCTGCTTCTGAACAAGTCTCTCTTGCAGCAATTTGCAACTTTTCCGAGTTGGTGTCATCAAATCTGAGTAAAAAAAGATAAAATTAATTTATTATGCGCTAATCTATGTAATATTCATTCAAACTATAAGATATATCAATGGAATTCAATGACTATATCCTCACATGCCCTTAAAGAACACATAAGGTTCATAGAGCTCAGCTAATCGCATTCCACGCTTCAAGTTTCTGTCAAGAGCAGTGTACTTGTCCTTATAGGGTTTCTGGAATAAACCAGCAATGATCGCTAGATATTGGAATACCTGGTAAGAGAAAAAAAAATACTTGTTAGCTTGAGATTAATGAGAAAAAAATCACATACGCAGGAAGTTTATGTTTGATTATATGTTGTAACAAAGGAAAAGCAATTATGGAATAAGACATACGTTAATTTACTTATTGATTTTAGGTTGGAATCATGCATGAGACATGCATAGTGTACCAATCCCGATCTTCCTCTACAACTTTTAGTTATGGATAGCTTAAGTAGTTAGGTGAGATTTCAATATATGATTTATAATATTTTTTAAAATATCTCCTCAAGTGAAAGCCTTTTAGACTTGAAATTTACACAAACTCATACTACCTTGTGCTTAATTTTTATTACATAAATGAGAATGATGAGATTCAAATTCGTAACTGCTTGATCATTAAAGCTTTGATATCATGTTAAAAAACCAATTCAACCCAATAGCTTAAACTGTTAAGTAAAATTCTAATATATAATTTATATTATTTTCTAATACTATCTAACCCAACATTTATCAACTGGGTACTAGTAATTCTTGCAAAACTCAGTAACTTAAATGAGAAACTATGGTCAATAAGATAGGAGAAATTAATAAGGAGAAGCTGTTCTTGAAATTCTGTGACTTTGCTCTCTTCAGGGGATATGCAAATGCCTCCTTTTCTTATATTCAAATAATTTAGTAAAAATAGATTTTCATTAAATAACTTGTTATTTTCGATCCACAAGAACACTAATTGTTATATAACCCAATATATAATTTAATTGCAATCTTGAACGATGGACCTATGATGATGCAGGTGATGTGTGAAGTATATGAACTATAGAAACAGACTAAATTTTAATGGACATAACGAAATGTGAAATTAAACTAATGCCAAAGAATTTGAAATTGAGACGCAGCTGAATTAAATTAGTTAACCTTTAATGGCAACGAATAACGAATCGCCATGTATATACGGAAACTAGCCATGGAGCTGAGAGCTGTAATCTCGCCAACCTTTATTGGCTTTCCATCTTTGTCAATCAACGGGTTTTGAACGAAGTAACGAAAGCTTAATTCTTGAAAATTTGAGAATTTGAACGGATTTCTCAATGAAGATCCTACATGATAAATGATTTCTGAAGTAGTGGATCGGTTTGCATATTCCACCATGGCCATGATAAGAGCATTGATTACCATGTCAGCTGGTATCTGCATCATTTCCAGGACATTTTCAGTTTTGGCATGCTTATATATATATAAAAACTAATGAAAGAACGAAGGGGGTCTTAGCCAACCACGTCGACTGTTAACTTTGGATTGAACGGAAAGTGTTTCAATTTCCCTTTAGCATAGCCAACAGCTACTGCATCAATGGTCCTGTGTTATTGGGACAAAAAATGACATTCGAAAATTAATTGAGAACCATGCATGCTTACACCATGACGCGCATGCAAATATGCAGTAGGAGACTACCTTACACCTTCAATCCAACCGGGAAACGGCTCCTGGTAAGTACTTGTTATCATAGTAGGGCGGATAATGACTAGGGGTACTGTATCTCTATTATAATGGACTAGGAGCATCTCTCCCATTGCCTTGGTAAATACGTAAGTGTTCGGCCATCCAAACATCCTGGCCCTGTAATTAATCACGATCAAGGGAAAAGACATCATGTCAGGCAAAGAAGTATACATGTCTTAAACGAAAATTGTCACAATTTAATTAGATATTACTACCGTTTAGAGCCATAATCCTTCATGTAAGACGTGACCGCACTCTCTTCAGCATGTTCTGAGTGGAGTTTCCTCAATTTCTCCTTGACCAGTTTCTTTTCTATGTCGATGTCTATCATTTCCGTGCCTTTCTTGGCTTTGCCCAAGGGAAATGGCTTCTCCTGTATCAATCCTGCATCTTCGCCGCATACGTAAGCTGACGAAAGCAAAATCATTGAGAAGAATGTTAGCCTGCATTAAAGATTCCAAAACATTATACTTGGCGTGGATTGTGCGAGTACAGTGTGTCCAATTAAAGCTCAATCCAACTACATAATAAATATTCTTACCAGTTGATAAATGGACAAGCACCTTAACATTATTACATTTCTTGACAAAGTTCAAGAGGTGCAAAGGTCCCAATGTATTGATGCCTAATGCAACGTCGTATCTTCAACAAACAATATAAAAAAATAAGTAAAAAAGAGTGAAACGTTACTAATTTTAGTGATTAATAAATTCTTAAATATCTTTCGTTGCAAAGGAATTTGAATCTCTTATCTCTAAAACAAATGAACTAATGAAAATCAGTTAATTTGCTTGCTGACCTTTCATCAAAGTCGGTGGTGGCAGCGCAGTTAATCACCGTATCAATTTCATTCCATATCTGATCCTTCAACAATGAGTCTCTTATTCCCAAGTCCACACAAGAGATGTCCCCAGGAACAGGAGTCACTTTTTCATAAAGGAAGGAATATAAACTTGCACCATGTTGCTCTCTCAAAACATCAAACAAGGCCATCCCTATCACCTGTATACATCAGTATATATACAATATAGTATCAAGAACTATTCTATGTTTCAGTCCATGATGCACATATAATAAATTTAAGATAAAAAAAAAAAGAGAAAGAAAGAAGAAGATTTTACCTCATTATGCAGGCGTTCTTCAGCAGATTTAGTGTCCACGGCTCTTAGAAGAAGATAAAGCTTCTTCACTTTGGGTTGAACCCTCAATATCTTCTCCACAAAAACTGCCAACGTTAGAAAACAACATTGTTAATAGATTGATTTTGTCACAGCACATCACTACAAAAATTAAAGGGACGAAATCATAAATTCGTAAGTCTTGAGGAAATAAATTTCTTTTGAGAGGGGACAATACTCTTTGCAAGAAATCCAGTTGCACCAATGACCAAAATGGACTTGTTGTTTAGGAACTCCACTATACTTCCCAGCTCCATTGAAGATAATATTTTCCTACCTTTATTAAAATTTTGGATGAATTAAAAACAGCATCTCAGAGGGTATATATAACCACAACACGATTTTCCAAGTAGCATCAGATGACAGTGGTTGTATGCAAACCTAAATTGACTTTTACTAGTATTATAGATACAGTTTGGCAAATCATTTAAAGTGTTTAAAGCAGGGTAGTTAGCGAGGATTAGCTAGCTTGGCCCAGATCAGATGTGATGACAATTCAAGAAATCCTCATAACATGAGGGAAAACGATTGTGTACTTAGGCCATGTTTGTTTCCCGGAATTCACTTCTCCGGAAATTATTTTCCAAACTTTTCTGTGTGTGTTTGCCATTAGGAAAGTTGGTCAACAGAAAACACTTTTCGGTCAACAGAAAACACTTTCCAGCCAACGGAAAACACTTTCCAGTCAAAGAAAAATTTGGTTTAGTTTCCAGGAAAGTATTTTCCCTTTTAGCTGTGTTTGTTTTCCGGAAAGTGGTTTCCGGGAAACTATTTTCCAAACTTTCCTGTGTTTGTTTGCCATTAGAAAATTTGGTCAACGGAAAACACTTTTCGGTCAAAGGAAAATTTGGCTTGGTTTTCAGGAAAGTGTTTTCCTGAAAAATTTGGGCGGAAAACACTTTCCGGAAGTTGTGAAAAATTTAGAAATGTCATTATTTGCTGATTATATCAAATTTGATCCTCAAACTTTTGATTGCTATATATAATTTGTTTTGAATATTTATTTTTCAATTCCATCTCTTAAAATTTAATTTTTATATTAATTTTGGTCCTTATTTTTATAATTGCTATTTGCTTTTTCCTTATCATTTTTTTATTGAAATTTTTTATCTATCAAATTTGGTCCTCATTCTTTTGATTGTTACTTATTTTATTTGAAATAATTTATGAAATGTTAATTATTATTATTTTAATTTATTCACCTTGCATTTTTTTTAATTTTTTAGATTTGATCTCTATTATTTTGATTATTATTTATTTTATTTGAGATAATTTATGAAATTATATTTTTTTTTCAATTTCATTCTCATTCAACTTTTTAATTTGTAAGATTTGTTCCTTATTATTTTAATAAACTTGAGAAAAATAAAACATTAATAAGTTATTTTCCAGCTCATTTTCCATAACATAACCAAACAATGAAAAATGTTTTCCAACTTATTTTCCATTACACTACCAAACATCGGAAAATACTTTCTTGGAATTCACTTTCCATAAAGAAACTACTTTCCAGCAAATAAAAAGGGCCTAGACATATGCTATTGTGAATTCAAATAGGGCCACGCAACTCTTTTCTTTCACCCTAGCCTCGGGAAAACAGCTGGGAGTCTAAACACTAGCGACTGCAGATCTAGAAAGTTGCTTGCAACTCCTTTCTTTTGCATTCATCGTATTGGGTCCTCTGCTCGCATATAATCATTAAGGCTGGCCTCTCAAGTTTAGTGGACAAGTATTTGGGCGATGTTGTTGGTTGGAAAACATCAAAACTCCGAAAATGATATAATTTATAGTGTTAAAAATATTTCGATAAGATAAATCTAATAATATTAAGAAAGATCATTAATAATGAATTAATGTAGTGGGTCACATGAGCCGCTCAAAGGCAAGTGAGCCCCGTCATCTTCGGACGACTTGTGTGGCTCACTTCATTCATTATAATTAGTGACTTTTTATAAATGTTGTTTGATTCATCTCATTAAAATATTTCCAATGGTATTAATGACGTCATCATCAAAGCTTTAGTATGCCTCTAAGAGTATCATCATCGAAGTTTCGGCAGGCCTCTAAATTTTTTTTTCTTATTTTCTCTCTCTCTCCTCTATCTTTTCAAATTACAAGAAGAAAAGAAAAGAGAGAAAACAAACAAAGAAAAAAAAGTCCTTTAAGGCACACCGAAGTTTCGATGACAACATTACTAATACAATAAAAAAATTCTTAATGAGACGAATCTAATAATACTAAGTTAAACGAAAAAGAAATTTTTATGATAAATAAATTAATGTTATTACATTAATATCCTTTCACTGGTTTGGATTAAATACTTTCAACCTGGAACCATATTTTTGAAGTTAGAGAGTGCACCACTAAGTTAAACGAGCCATTGGCACATTTATATCAATTGTCAATATTTCAACTAGATTAACTGTTATTTAGTTGAGAATAATAGGAGTATTAAACTAATTAGTTAGCCATCCTTTTCTATTTATATATGTAGGGCAATACACAATAGTAAAATTAAAGAGTACAACACAAGATCAAATCTATACACTGTACATAGTAAATATAATTTATATAATATACACCCTATAATTCAACATTTTCTATAATACGCCTCCTCAAGCTGATGATGGGATCTCAACCTAAAGTTTGAATCAACGATGAGCAAAAGAAGCACTAGGAAGTGGCTTGGCAATGACATCAACAAGTTGATCCTTGGACGAAATAAAACGAATCTGAATTTCTTTCTTCGCTACTCTATCATGGACAAAGTGATAATCATCCTCCATATTTTTAATAAGAGCATGAAATATGGGATACACAGATAAGTAAGTAGCACTTAAATTATCACATCACATGGTAAACATACAAGTATGAGTAATCCACATATCTGACAATAGGTAACAAAGCCATAAGACTTCAGAAGTTCCATCAACGAAAGCTTTATACTCAGCTTAAATACAAGAGCGAGCAACCGTTCATTGTTTCCCCGACTTTCAAGAGGTAGGTGTATTGCCGAAATACAAAAGATAAGCACCAATTGACTTACAATCATCAACACTACCAGCTCAATCAACATCAGTAAAACCATGAAGAGAGAAAGATGAGCTACGGGTAATATGCAAACCATAAGAAGTCGTACCCTTCAGATAACGTAAAATACATTTAATGACAACCCAATGTGTATTAGTAGGAGCATGCATATACTGAAATATCTTATTTACAGAGTAACAGATATCTGGTCTCGTAAAAGTGAGATATTAAAGTACACCAATAATTTGACAAAACCGTATAGGATCAGAAAACATACTACCGAACAACATAAATAGTTTGGAGGAAGAAGTAGGAGTATCAACTGGTTTGCAGGATGACATACCTGCTCTACAAAGAATATCAAGTGTATACTTATGTTGTCGTAACATGATACCCATACTGGTAGGTTGAACTTCAATTTGTATTGTCTTGATCCAATTCTCAAATAATTTTTTCATTTTTTTATTATCATTATTTTTTTGGAAATTCAAAAATTGAGTTTGATAATTACCCTCTTTTTATAATATTTACGATGTGAAGACATTGAAAAATTTTGTTTTCTTTTGGCTTTGCGTAGTAAATATATATAAAAAAGTAGACATGAAAAAGAACTTTTACTTCTTTCAAAAATCTTGAAAACTTCAAAAGTTGTAAATTGAATGACCTTCCTTAAGAGAGTAAAATCTAAAAAATTAGTCATTTGAAAGGTAACCTACCTTGTCAATGAAAAATCCAAAATTTTTAGAAATGTTCTAATTATTCCAGATAAGGAAATTATCATACTAATAAATTATCACTATTACAAATCATTTAGCATAAATTAATATGTTGGGGTTTGAAATCAATCTCTAAGAATTGTTGGAATTGACCAAAAAAATGCTAGAAATAAGACGAGGTGGTGTCGACGCATGTCCTTCATGCATTAGCCAAATGACAATAGTTGGATTGGATGGCGCATGTACTATATGTATAGCTCTAATACCTGCAAAAAGAGAGAGAAAAGATTGAGATGTGGGTTATGGTATAGGCTATTATTTTTGTTGGTTTTTTTGCCATTGTTTAGATCAGGTTTTTTGGTTGATTTGAGGTTGAATCTTGGTTGGATTTCTTGTGTTGTTTTGGTGGATTTGATGGAAAGTATATGTGATTTGTCCAGCTCTCGAGTTGAAAAGGGCTTTGACCATGTGGGAAAAGATGGGCTATGACCGATGATTGTGGCTGTCTAATCAGGATTGTGGTTGATGGATTGGCAGTTGTAGCCGTTAGATTAATATTTTTTGTGAGATGAGGAATAAGATATATATATATATATATATATATACACACTTGCATTTTCTCTCTATTATATATTCTTGTAAATCTTTTTTCTTTTAGGTATCTAAATGCTTCCCTTTTCTTCTTAAAGAAAAATATAACAGAGAATATTTGTGAGAAAGCTTCTCATACAAAGCATGAGTGGAGAGTTCTTGATTACTAATGTATATATAGACTTTACAACGTAGAAGAAATATTCAGAAGGAAAGTTACAAATAAAGTAGTAAATTTGTACAGATTGTAATTTCTATCTTAGTGCTGTTACATAGCTATTTTACAGGAGTAAATTGCTGGAGTAGATTGCTGGACTGATTTCCTATTATGCAGTGATTGGATTCAACAAGACTCCTTGAATTACTCTTCATGATTCTTCTATTTCTGGAAAGACAACCACATCTTGGTCAACTGCCTTATCACTCCATGCTGTAGACTCAAGATGGTTGTTGGTGGGTGGATTATGTTTAATATCCTCCCTCAAACTATGCCGAGGCTGAAGGCAAAGTTTGTTGCGGAAGTGGTGTAAGACAGCTTTACAAAGGGGTTTAGTAAAGATATCCGCAATCTGTAGACTAGAAGAAACATGGCGAGTAACAAGAAGACCCATGGAGACCCTTTCACGAACAAAATGGTAGTCCAATTCAATGTGCTTACTTCGAGCATGAAAAACTGGATTAATAGTCATATGTAATGCACTTAAGTTATCGCAAAATAAAATTGGCGGTTGTGATTGAGGAACACGAAGATCACGTAAGAGAAAAGTGAGCCAAGTTAATTCTGCAGCAGTGTTGGCCATAGCACGATACTCGGCCTCAGTGCTTGATCGAGAAATGGTTGGTTGTTTCTTGGCACACCATGATATAATATTCCGCCCGACGAATGTACAAAAGCCAGTTGTGGATCGTCGGGTAGTTGGACAACCTGCCCAATCTGCATCAGAGAAACCACAAAGATCAAGTGTAGTATCACCAGTTAAATGTAAACCAAAATGGATGGAGCCTTTGACGTATCTTAAAATACGACGAACCATTTTCATGCTAGCAACAGATGGGGCTTGTAGAAATTGAGAAACATAATTGACACAAAAGGAAAGGTCAGGTCTTGTAAGGGTCAAATATTGTAGGGCACCAACAATGCTACGATAAAAGGAAGGATCTGAATAAGGTGTGTTATCATGAAGACCCTTAGTTTTAGACTCCATTAGCGTGTTCATTGGTTTGCAATCAAGCATTTGTGCTTTATCTAGAATTGAATAAGCATAGTGAGCCTAAGAAAGATGTAAGGAATTATTACGCCGCTGAATTTCAATCCCAAGGAAATGGTGTATGGGGCCAAGGTCTTTCATTGCAAATTCAGAATATAAGAGTTGAATAAACTCATTAAGTAACAGTGAATTGGATCCTGTTAAGAGCATGTCATCAACATAGAGTAATAAAATTAGTGTACCAAGTGATGAGTGCAGGATAAAAAGTGATGGATCAGCCAAACTACAAGAGAAACCATATGCAAGCAAAAAGGAGCTGAAACGATCAAACCAAGCTCGTGGTGCTTGTTTAAGACCGTAAAGAGCTTTTTGAAGTTTACAGACATAAGAGGGAAAGAGTGAATCGTGCATACCAGGGGGTTGTTCCATAAAAATATCTTCACTTATGAAACCATGGAGAAAGGCATTTTTGACATCAAGTTGTCTTATGTCCCGTTGGTGAACTAAGGCCAGACTAAGAACAAAACGAATTGTATCTGGTTTGATAACTGGAGAAAAATTTTCTGTATAGTCGACGCCATCAACTTGACGATACCCTTTGGCGACTAACCTGGCTTTGAGCCTATCAAGGGTACCATTAGCAGTCAATTTAGCTTTAAACACCCACTTTGATCCCACCACATTCATATAAGGTTCTCTGGGTACTAAGGTCCATGTTTGATTTTGACGTAGTGCATCAAGTTCCTCAAGCATGGCGCGCTTCCAGCCATCATGGTGTAGAGCCATTTTGACATTACGTGGTTCTTCAGGAATATCACCACGTTCAAGAACTAAGGCATAACGTGGATTTGGTTTGTGTATGCCATGTTGAGCTCGAGTGACCATAGGATGAGGTGTCGGCTGTACCTGTTCAAAATGTAGAGGAGAGTTAAAATTTAAAGAAGAAGAAATGGGTGAGGAACTACCTGTGTCAGGTATTATGTTAGCTGCAGGAGATGGAGGTGTTGCATTCATTGAAGTATCATCATATGGTGCAGAGTCTGTGACAGGCGGTTGTTGAGGTGCATGAGTGTGGTCATGATCAGAAGGGGAATCAGCAGAAACAGCTTCAACCACTGGAACGGGTGGAGGTGAAGACACATGCAAAGGATTGCATGAAGGTGCATCTACTGTGGCAGGTATTATGTTAGCTGCAGGAGATGGAGGTGTTGCATTCATTGAAGTATCATCATATGGTGCAAAGTCTGTGACAAGCGGTTGTTGAAGTGCAGGAGTGTGGTCATGATCAGAAGGGGAATCAGAAGGAACATCTTCAACTACTGGAACGGGTGGAGGTGAAGATTCATGCAAAGGATTGCATGAAGGTGCATCGACTGGTGGAACAGTGTTTATCACCGTAGGTAAGAATGGAAAAATATCGAAAGATTTAGTGGAGCTAGTGTGTGAAGAAGGTGGATTTTCTTTCTTCTTACAAGGGAAATGATTTTCATCAAACACCACATGTCTCGAAAGAAACATCCTATGTGTTTTCAGATCAAGACAGCGATACCCTTTATGTTGGTTACTGTAACCTACAAAAATACAAGGAACAGTTTTAGCATCAAATTTATTTCTCTTTGTATTCCATGTATATGGATAACATCGAGATCCAAACACACGTAAAGTAGAGTAGTTTGGGTGAGAACCATATAAGCGAGAGTAAGGAGTATCAAATGCTAGTGAAGATGAGGGCAAACGATTAATTAAAAACACTGCTGTAGAAAAAGCCTCAACCCATAGAAACTTAGGCACACCGCTATGAAAAATCATAGTCATCCCAAGTTCTCTAATAG
>Ga0325410_1001719_pt1 | contig 24248 bp, 16 predicted proteins | sample PopdelMetagenome_16_FD_206182 | JGI IMG/M metagenome (GOLD analysis project Ga0325410, IMG submission 206182) | Populus deltoides microbial communities from Bellville, Georgia, United States - Xylem-PdIQD-R3 | ecosystem: Host-associated > Plants > Phyllosphere > Stem > Wood/Secondary xylem...
CAAATATCAGATGCAGATTTGTCGTTGTTGATTTTTTAGCAACAGATTTGTCCGTTGCTGATTTCGCAGCAACGAAAATTTCGTTGCTTACAATCAACAATGGATTTTTCGTTGCTAGTTTTGTGAATCAGCAACGGATTGTCCATTGCTGATTGATGAATTATTTACAATCAGTAATGGATAATCCGTTGTTAACTATGTTATTTTTATTAAATTAAATTTTTTATTTATTTATCAAAATGACTTTTAATTTGTTTAATTAATTATTTATGGATATTTTAAAAATTGTGGAATATATATAACCAACATAAATTAATATTAAAAATAACTATATCACTAATAAAAAAAATGGAATAAAAATAATATTCATATTATAAAAATTTAGTTAAACTTGCATTAATACAAATAAGTCAAAATACAATAAAAAGAAACAACAAAAGATACAATCATGGTGCTGGTTGCGGAGACGAACCATGATATTGTGGATCGACACAAGATGAATCAAGATATAGTGGTCGAGGTGTAAGTTGATAAATTGGTTGAGATGTGGGACCCATATATGTCATTATCTAGGGAGCCATAAGTGGCGGCATTGATGGGGTCAAAGGTGGTGGCATACCTTGGCCAATATTTGATGTCCCACCATGGTATCCAAAGATTGTTCATAAGATATTCTTTCATGGAATCCATCTACCGTTTCATTTCAAGAATAAAATCATCTTTTTTCTTTATCTCCTATTCTTTATTCTTTATCTCCTTTTGCAATGCTCGATACGATGAACTGGGATATGATGACTCCACTGAGTAGGAATGTGATGAAGAGCTTGTACTAACTATAGATTTTGGCATACAAGGTGCGCCATATACCCTACCCTTTGTAACTCCTCCTTAAGCCACACACCAAGCTGCTCCATCAAATGAAGGATGATTTTCCCGATTAGTTCCATACTTTGAAATTATCTCCATTTTATAATTTTCCTACAAATAAAATAAATGCAATAATAAATTCATTTGAATGTTAAATAATACTTAAGTTATATAAATAAATAATCAAATAAATACATACAACCACTTTTTTAGACTTGTTGTCAACGAAGCTACCAAACTGATTAATACTTTGATACAAAGCTGAAAAGACATCATCTCATGGAGGTTCTTTTCCACCAGCTTCCTCTTGCTTTCAATATTAATAAATATTATAAAAGATAAATATAAAAATTTTAATTCATTATCTTAAGCATAAAAAAAATAATCCTTACCATGTTAGCTCGATATGATGCAAATGACACTGTTCCTCCAGAATGAGTGCTTATTTTGCTATCTGTTTTGGTTAATCTATTTCTCCTAGTAGATTCAGACCTCCTTTGAAATTCAGGGGTGGATCAAACATCTTTGATCATTTGATTCCAGTCGTTTTTGTTTATTCAAGCAGGACCTTTATCAAGACATTCTATAATATGTGTAGTGTTTTCTTTTGACATGGCTTTCTTGGGAGCTCGTGTCAATTGTTGATTCAAAGCTATCCTAGCCTTATCTTCCCAAATATTATGAACAATCGACTCATCTTCCTCAGGAAAGGAATATTTTTTCTACCAAATAATTATATACCAAGTAAAAAGAGTGCACAAAATTTCAAAGTATAGAAATGATTAATCATATTGTGTTATCTTGTTCAGAATTTGCAAGATGATGTAATAACTAAAGAAATTAAATGATATTAAAGAGTAAACAAAAAATAAGAACAAATTATAACACAAATCAGTCTCTGACAAGGCAATTACCAGTTGATAATTTATGGTTATAAATAACAAGGTAATTACCAGTACACTTCTATAGCTATTTAGTTGATAATTTTCATAATGCTACATTAAAGTGATCAAAATTAAAAAGAATATGGCAATGAGTGTTGGTTCTTACCTTAAACTCTTTAAAGAGTTCATCCCTGCACATTGAATCTACTTTTTCCCAAGAGTGTCATTCTCCTTTAAAATTGGACCTCAAAATATCTCTGATTGCACGTTCACACGATGCATTATTGAACCTGAAAATATATAATAACAAACTTTTATTAAACAAATAATTACACAATAATAAGTAATTTTTTTCATACATGAAAATATAACCTTAATAAGTTAGTTTTTAAAAGTTTCAACTTACTCTGTTGTTCCATACAAGCAAAGCTCTTTTTTTCTTGTAATTGGATCTATTGGTGTGTCAAAACCCTTCCTTTTAACACTTTGATCATAATTGTATGGAGAAGATGTTGAACCGTGGTTTGATGGAACGCTATCTTGATCCTCATCATATACATCTCTCTCATTACTACCAGCTCTCTCATCACATACACCTCTATCATTATTACCGTCTCCCTCATCTTCATCTCTAATGTTCACATCATCACCATCACCACCATCATCACCATCAACTCTCTCATAACTCCTATATAAATTATGTCCTCCATAAACAAGTTGGTTATCTCGAGAGAAACCTCCTTGAGTTTGAAGCAAATCTTGGAAGTGAAAGCCCTCACAATATTGATATGCTTCAACCCTCCCATAATCATGTTAAAGAGGATGTGTACTCCCCAAAGTAGGTATATAATACTCATTTGCGTTCTCATACACAGGTTGATGAAATGTGGATCTTTTGTTATTATGCCTTGATGGAGTTTGAAATGATTTGGATGAAGTGGACCGGTCACTCTTGAAGTGGACCTGTCACTCTTGAAGTGGACCTGTCACTCCTAGAATCTAATATGGATCCTCGTCAAGGCATGCTAAAAACCAGAAAAAATATATACATTATCATATGAATATATACAATATAACAATAAATTAGCTTATAGTTAAAGTATCAGGAACAAAAAATTCACATATATTTTCCCAAGAGTGCCATAACTAGAATAAAAACAAACTGTTAAATCTCATTTTTTTTCCAATTCAAATACATATCTTTCAATTACTGGTGATCAATTTTTTTAAATTAACTTTATCAAAAAAATCCTAAAGTCCAATTCTGAGATGTACTTTTGTAAATGCGGCTTCATTACAAACAATATCCAGTTTATGATGTTCAAAATTAGTATGGATTGTCCTCTTAATAGCCATCATTTCCAAAAATATTATACTTCTAATAAAGTTATTACTGTAACAAAAACAAATATATAAATAACATCAAGACCTTAAACAGTTTATTTGATTCACCAGGTTGAAAAAAAAACTTACATAGTATGGAGGAAATTATACATAATAGCAATGGTATTTTCACAAGATGTTAACAAAAGATTAAATTGGAACTCGAAGTAGTCCTTGAAATAATAAAAATCAGCCATGAAGTTTAAATTGTCAATAGCCAATTATCACAAACAATAATAATAATAAAATAAATCTAAATAATTAATTAAGCAGAAATCAAAATTATGAGTATGCTTACCTTAATGTTTGTTCCTATAAATAAAAACATTGAGTAGGAAGAACCCTTTCATTCATGCCTCAGCATCTATTAGCAAGAAGATGAATCACAAAATAAACTATAACATCAGAATCACAATTTAAAGATTGATACTTGAAAGGTTAGAAATGGTTTCAAAGGTCAATGAAAATGATATATGTAATGTGGTCCATAACACACACTTGAATAAAATAATAAAAAAATAACATTGAAAGCGTAAACTTGTCAAGTAATATGAGGAAATAATATGAAATCATCCATACATATAACAAAGATAATTCATTACATATACTACAAAATATAATTAACTTGTGCTACTCATTATTATCATCACTCATAACCATGTCATCATCATCACACAAAACCATGTTGTCGTCATCGTCATCACCACCACCACAACAATCACCACCACCACAACCACCACCACCACCACCACCATCTTCTTCTTCCGCAACCTTTTCATCTTCGTTTCCCCAATATATGTCAAGTTGAAGCAATTCATGTTGATCGATTTCTTCATAATAAGATGATTCAACAAGTATATTTGGATCATCAAGTGTTTGAGTAGGAAGGACACGACATGGTTGAGAAATCTCATCTGATTGATCAACATCAAATGATCTCACATTGTTGGCATCTTCAATAAATTCACCCATGTCAACATTATAACGACTTCTAGCAGTTGTCTTAATAACCGTCCACCATTTAGAGGATTTATTACCAGGTGGATATGTATAGTAGTCTTGTTGACATTGTTGTGCTAACACAAAATCTTCATTTCCATGTAGTCGAGATGTGTGCTTGATTTCAACCAAACCATTAGAACGATTCACTCTAATCTCTCGTTTTGTATCATACCAATTACATTTAAACATAAATAACTTGCATTTACTCCCCAAGTATTTTAGCCGAACTTCTTTAAGCATTCCATAATAATCACGTTCATTATCATCATAGCAACTTCCTTTCACACAAACTCCACTATTCATTGTCTTTTTAAAACGACCATAACTTTGAGTATAAAATTTAAAACCATATACATAATACCCATTATAACATTTCACTGAAGTTGAAGGGCCCATAACAAGTCCAAAGAATTGATTTTCAATTCCGTTAGATTGGTACTCCACCTAGCATAATAGTTAACTCCATAAGAAATAGTGATTTAAAAGAGATTAGTAATTTTTTTAAAGTAACTAATTGACATAAAATATAAATTAATTTATTAAAATACTTACATTATTTTTTAACCAATTTGGAAAGATCTCTTCGTATAATTTTTCAATTTCAACATCACTCGTATGTGATTATTGTGACTTTAGCTCTTGACGACATTGCCTAAAATTTTAAAATGTTAAAGTTATTAATAAATTATTATAAATTAAGTACAAAATAATATTTCATACTTACTCTAAATAAGGCTTCAGTTCTTGACTATTGAATATGACATAGTTATGCGCAATTTGCATTTCAGCATGTGACAACTGTCTTTTATAAAATCTTTTGGATAATTTTTTCCCTGGATAGGAAAAAATAGAGAGACATCCATCTAGACTTTTAAGGCCACCATCATCATTCTATGGAACTCGATTCCAAATTGTTTGCACGTCATCACCAAAATAATAAGATGCAAAATTGGTAATTTCATCAATCAAGTATGCTTCACATATGGAACCCTCAACTTTAGCTTTATTGGTCACTTTCTTCTTCAAATAAAACATATACCTATATCATTTATGTCAATTAGTTTATTTTTTAAAATAAAAAAGGAATAAAATTAACATAGTATGAAAACATATCATTCAAATGGATACATCCATCGATATTGAACAAGTCCACCAACTTTTACCTCATAAGGTAGTTGTATCGTCAAGTTTTCCATGGAGTCAAAGAAGGATGGAGGAAAAATCCTTTCAAGTTTGCAAATTATTTCAATTATATTCATCTACATTAACTCTATGTGTTAGGCATTTAAATTTGTTGTAAGAATATCTCAAAAAAATATCGACAGTTCAGTTAATGCCTCCCATAGTGGCCTAGGTAAGTAAGGTCGGAAAGCGGTTAGAAGAAGTCTTTGAATGAAGACATGACAATCATGACTCTTCATCCCCGAAACCTTACATTTTGCCTCTTTCACACATCGTGAAATGCTTGAAGCATAACCATTAGGAAATGATAATTCCTTCATCCATGACAAAACTTCTTGTTGTTGTTTCTTGTGTAGACAATAAGTGCCTTTAGGTTTGTAAACCCGACCACTCGTATCTTTTTACAAATGTAAATTTGGCTTCTTACAATACAATTGAATATCCAACCTAACCTCTAAATCGTCCTTGCTTCTATTAGGACAATCCATTACTGTATAAAAAATATTGTCAAAGACATTTTTCTCAATATGCATGACATCAAGATTATGACGAATCAAATTTGTATGTCAATATGGAAGCTCCCAGAAAATGCTCTTCTTCACCCAATTGTGTTTAACACCAAAGCCAAGAATTTTATCATTATATGATGAACTTCCATTATGTCCCTCAGTATACTTGGACACTTTGTTTAACATTTCCAAACCAGATGGATGAGGTAAAGGAGGGAGCCTTTCAATTACTCCTTTCAAAAACTTATCAGATTGACATCTACATGGGTGGTTCATGGGTAGGAATCGTCGATGACAATAAAAAAATGTAGTTTTCCCTCTATTTTTTTAATCTAAAAGCCTTGTTATGCTCCATACAATAAGGATAAGACAGATTTCCATGAGTACTCCACCCCGATAACATGTCATATGCTGGAAAGTCACTAATGGCCCACATCAAAGCTGCCCTTAATTGAAAATTTTCCTTTCTGTATACATCATATGTTTAAACACCAACAGACCATAAATTCTTTAACTCATTAATCAAAGGTCTTAGGAAAACATCAAGCTTTTTCCCCGGATTCTTTGGCCTAGGAATCATCATTGTCAAAAGCATGAATGGTCTAGTTATGCACTTCCACGGAGGCAAATTATAAACAGTCACAATTACTAGCCAACAAGAGTATGTATTTGAAGACATGTCAAATGGACAAAACCCATCGATGCATAACCCTAACCGAATATTTCTTGGATCTGATGCAAAGCTTAAGTGGACACGATTAAACTCCTTCCATGCCTTCCCATCAAATGGGTGCACCATAACACTATTATCTGACTTATGAAAATGATGTCATGTCATATCTTTGGCATGATATGGAGACATGAACAGTCTCTGAAGCCTTGGTGTCAAGGGAAAGTATCAGAGTTGCTTCTCCGCCTTATTGAAACCTTTACTAGTTGGATTTCTAGGTTTGTATCATGAACTTCCATAAAAATCACAATTTATTTTCATTGCATCTGCCTCATAGTACAGCATACAGTAATTAGGACACACATCATATTTCTCATAGCCAAGTCCAAGTGGCCGCATAAATTTCTTGGCTTCATAAAAATTTGAAACCAAATTTTCATCATTAGGCATGCAACTTTTTGTATAATCAATAAACTTGTGGAAGGCAGTTTGAGTAAAATTTAAAGTTGACTTCATATTTAAGCAATTGTACACAAGCTGATAATTTGGATTGCTTGGTCCACCCATCCCACAAAGGCTCCTTCGCAGCTTTCAAAAGCTTAAAAAAATTAGTTGCCTCCGGATTTGGAAGTTTCTTTGCTACCACAGGACTAGACACATTATCATTATAGTATGCATCACCAACCTCCATTGCATCCATAACCAGATTCCTATATGGATTTTCTAGACAAACATCATTCACAACATGACTAATTCCAACTGATGAAGGTCTAGCCAATATTGGTTCTGTGACATAAGGCTCCCCGTGTACAGTCCAATTTTTATAACAAGGTAAAAAACCTTTTGTCAATAGATGTTTACAAACATCATCTTCCTTTAAAAACTTTTTATTTTTGCACCTCACAAGGACATCTAATTTTTCCCCTAGATATATTTTTATCAATTGAAAAGGCAAAATTGATAAATCTTCTAACACCTGTAATGTATTCAGGATGAAGGCGACCATTCATAAGACGACAATACATCCACAATCGATCATCCATGTTAATCTAATTAACATGATAACACCAATAAGCATTTTTAGAAATAAGCATACTTCTTTAACTACTAGTACTTTAACAATCCTTTTAAATAAAATATGTACCACATAAACAGACTTTAATTATTTGTCCAACTCACACATATATATAGCCAAGAAATTAGTAATTTTAGAGTTCATGGGTCATGTTCTTAAGATTTACTAGGATGCTATTTAAGGCCACTGCTATTCCAGTTGGCAAATTTATTTAATTACCTTAAAACTCTACAACAATTCTAACATGAGACATTAGATCTTGATAGATTTTGTTGGTAGTCTACTAAAACAGTAGAGTTATGCTTCTTGTACGGGAGGGAAACTTTTTGTGCTATATGTAATTGGTATTTTATAAATATTTTCTTTTATGGTAAGCTAGAAGATGGACAAGAAATTGATGTGAAGAGGTTGTCAAGGAGTTCTAGACAAGGATTAAATGAGTTAAAAAATGAGGTGATACTAATTAACAAGCTTCAACACATAAATCTTGTAAAGCTTTCTAATTGAATTCATTTTCACATATATTTTAAGCATTAAAATTGAATTCAATTACATGATTTAATAATTTAAGAGTTTTTTTGTGCTAATGGAGATGGATTCGATGGCTAGCTGCAAGGTAATTGGTAATTTACTAGTTTAGTATGATCATCACTGCGTTTCCTTTTGTTTTTAGCTTGGATTAAGTGTGGTTTGTTTGAATGTTAATTCTGGGATGACAAATATTTGTGATGGAAATGAATTTTATTTTGTTATTTTATACATGCGTGTGTGCATGTGTATGTGTATGTGTATGTGTATGCATGTATGTAAGTGTGCTAATGATGTTTATATGCTTAACTTGTAGGAAAAGTTGGCATATTTTAGAATTAAAGAGCTTAAGGATATTTTATCTCTGTTGGGTCTTTCAAAGCAAGGGAAGAAGCAGGTATTCTGCCTTTCTCTGGTCAATTTTTTTTTTTTTTTTGCCTTTATTCTGTAATTGTTTGTGCAAAGATTTGCAGGTTTTTTATTATATGAAAATTTTATTTTATCTCTAACTTATTGACTCAATAATTATGCATGGTCTCTTTTTTTTCCTGTATTTTTAATCACGATTGTTTTCTCTAGTATTTATTTTTCTTTTTGTGCAGGATCTAATGGACAGAGTTATAGGTTTGCTCTCGGACAATGAAAGTGAGTTACCATAGAATTTTGTTGTCTTCAATAGAATGTTATTGTTTACCTTTGGTACTGTTAGTCAAGACTGGTGTCCATCAACAGGGGAATCAGCCTGTAGGTTTTGTCTTTTTTTTTTCTCCATATGTGTTGTTTATGCCCTTGCAGGAAATTGAATATTCCCTTCTATTGTCAAGAATGGGTTCTCTCTTGTTTAGAATCAAAGTCATAACTCTTTGTTTACATGCCTTGACAGAGTTTAACTCAACTTGATAAATGTTGCTATACATGGGTGAAAACTTTGTGCAGTTTGCTCTGTAGTGAAAATAATTGATGAAGCTTACAGGTGCTTTTTTCTACTTTCATGTTATGTTCATGAAATCCTGACTGTTGTTCTGTAGTGTGTCTTCTAAAACTATATTTTACCCGTCTACTTACTGCAAAATAGTGTTGTTTCCCCTTATTTTTTGTTCACATGTTGTGTGTTAAACCAATTATTTTACCCAGAAAAATGCAGATAATGGATGAGATGCTTTTAGTTCAAATAGAAAGACAACAAGGTATAAAAAGCATAGCAGAAATAACTTAGCTGTAAATAAACCTAGCTAACCAAAAGTCAGATCAATAAAAAGGCAATACAAGACCAAGAATTCACAGCAAAGAACTACTGACTTCCCAGTAACAATCAGCATAAATTTGCAGTTAATTGATATATTATTCAGTCACCTCCAGGTTTCATTTTGGTCTCATAATTTCCATCCAAAAAGAAACTCAATATCAGATTTAATGAAAGAAAATCATTCAATTAATTTTTTTATACAAACTGTCATTGAATAAGAAAAGAAAAAAGACAGTCATATGCCTAGAAAATTTAATTGATTATAGCCAGCATCATGTTCACATGAACCTCCAAAACTAGGATCTACAAGGAAAATAAATTTAAATATGCATTATCTTATCCCAATGAAAGGCAGAGTTCCTATTAATTCAAAAGATTAGGATAGGCATGTCCAATAGACAAATTAAGCATGATATAATCAAGCAACCAGTTAAAAATGGAGCAAAATAGACTTACCTAAGCCCCAAGAATCAATGACCCAAGGTAGAGGTTTTCTTATTGCAACCCAATCAGACTTAGCCAACTCTATGGTTTATATTGTGATCCAATAAGCCATTTATATTGCTGGAAAAATAATAAACATAAACAGTATGTTAAACCCATCCAGCTATAACCATTGCTAGTTTTTAAAACAAATCCAAGTTAAACTATAAAAAACTGAAATAATATCAGCACTGGTAGCTCCTAAATCGACCATCCACCACCATAAAGAATTCTAAACTTGATTAATGCAGTTCTCAAAAAGTAATCAGAGTCTATCCTACTTGCAAAAAATGCATAAAAATAAAATAATTTTCTAACATTAAATACTCAAAGGAATGCATACAAGCCCAAACTGGCGAAGGATCTCTCAAGGCATGAAAAATAAATTACACAAAAAAACTACAAAGCTGACACCTGATTGAAGAAGTTAATTTTTACTTGAAGTGATACACAAGTTCATACCATGTAAACCCTTGGCCGACATGTGATCCATGGAGCAATATGAAAACATAACCCAAATGGTTCTCGTGAATATAAGACCCTCTGTAAAAAAGCCAATCAAAACAGCAACTGCTATAAGATTCCATGTTTATAAACTATGGATCCTAAATGATTTTACCTTGAAACATCAAGCACAGAGACAAATTTAACAATGACTGGATCAAGAAATCAATGAGTAAGAAAAACATCAGTTCTTAGACAGAAAGATATTGTTAGCTGTGACAGATAAAATGTATTCAAATAATTCATTGTTAAAAACAAGTCGTCTGAGAACACTTGAAGCTTGAAGATCATGGTTTCTAGAGTACATTAATAACACTCGATTCAACCAGCCACCTTGCTCCTAAAGAACACCCAGCATCAATAAGACTACTTGTTAAAAATTAAATTGGGGGTTTGGATAAATTTTCAATTAAACATGCATAATTTCCATCAATCACTCTCTTCCAGACACATGAATTACCAACATTGGTCCAGTTGCCTAAAATCATTCAATTTATGAACCGTAACCCTAAAAATTAAATTGAGGGGTTTTGATAAATTTTCAATTAAACATGCAGAATTAGGTTATAGATCATGGTAAAAACATTTCATAAACCTTATATTATCAATTTAATAGCCTAAAACCATTATTCAAAGTATCGATAAAAAAAAATTGTTACTTGTGTTCTTGAGTTATAGGTGAGCGAGATGAATCTACACGACAGAAACAACACCTGAGATTGGAAAAGTTAGGTTAAAAATTTTTAGTGTAAATTAAATTGCAATGGAGAAAAACATAAATCCTAAATTAATTACCTGATTTATTGAAGAAGAGAGTGTAAAGCCCAACCCGTTTACAAAGAGAAGAAGTAAATCAGGATGTTCGATGGTAATAATGATAGGTCTAGTGCGATGTTACCATGAGTCTGTGTTTTTGGTGGTTTACAGAGAAAGATTGAAACTGTTAAGATGAAGGAGAAGAAGATGAAGAAAAACAAATTAGCAATGCTAAAGACGAATGAGAAGAAGATGAAAAGTTTGGGACAAAGAAAAATCAAATCGATGAAGAGAGGGTGATTTTTCTACAGTTATGGATGTTATTAGGGACGAAGAAGATTGGAAGTTAATTAATTTTTAGCTGTTGGTTTTGTTTTTTCTGTCTACGTTTCTAAGAGTGTGGGGGGAGAGTACTGCAGGTGTTGAATTAGTAACGGCAGCAAAATTAAACGGTTGAGATTTTATCATATCAAAAGTAATCAACGGTCTATATAATTTTGGTTTTATATTAATAGTTAAATAATTATTTTTTCAATTAGCAACAGATAATCCGTTGCGAACTCTATGTTGCCTTTAGCAACGGATTTTTCGTTGCTAAAGTCTGTTGCTAATATTAAAAAAAAATAATATATGTGTAATCCGTTGCAAATCTGTTACTAAATTTAGCAATGGAATTATCCGTTGCTAAATTCAGATGCTAATAGCTCCTGTTTTTAGTAGTTAAAGGGCATAGCAAGCAAATGTGATCTCAAGCACCTGGAAGCAAATGAACAAACTGACTGATTTTGTTCTGTTGCTGATTAATATTGTTTACAAGGCAGGTTTCTAGATGCTTGCAAGTCTTCCAGTCATATATTATAGAGGTGGATGTTCATGCAAGAATCTCTAGTGCCACGACAGTGCATGTAGATGCAACTGTTGTGTTGTCAGGCAACAAAAGCATGATAGCTTTTTCCTGGTAGAAATGGCTCCGCCATTTAATTTTGGATCGATTTGGGGCTCACACTTTAAATTAAGGTTGGTGCATGTCCAGCCCTTGAAATTTATTAGTCCCGCGACTCTTGACAGCCACTTGTTTTTTTTTTTTTTCTTTGTCTAGTAAGTTGCTTCATGTTAATGTTACTTGTATGGTTAAATCTTAATTTTTTTTAGATTTTCCTTGGAATTCTAAGTACGAAAAGTGTCTAAAGTTTAACAAAAGGAGGAGTTAGTTTCAGTGAAAGGGGAAAAAAACAAAGTTTAACTCGCCTTAAGAAAGAAAGGGAGGATTCTTCACCGTCAATACTTACAAAAGAGATTAAATATAGCATGAGATTTACTCGGTAAAGCTTATCTTGGATTTTTAGTGGCTTAATTGGCTGGATTTTCTTATTGACCCAACAAAACCCAATCCGAACCGCCAAGGATAAAAAAAAAAATGAGCTCAAAATCCCCTATCTCCTCCACGCAGAACAACTTAACGAATAATAGCAAAATCCCTGACGCTGCCCCATTTTCTGCCTCGGTGCTCCGGTTTCTCCAAAGACAAAACGCCCTCCTTAATTACTGACATGAGTTTCTTGGCCAACTTCTTTCGTAGCTCAGGGAAGGTGTGTGTCTGAACTAAAATCCCATGTAATCAAGCGTTGTTGGATTTTGTGTTATGCCTTAATTTCCAGAGATTTTGTTGTGGGGGAACTTAACGAGTCTTTATCACTTATTGCATGAGTGTTGGAAACCCAGTCGAGGTTTGCTGATTATCTTTGTCACAAAGGGAAAACTTGACAACTCTTGTTATTATTCTCTTACTATAATCCAGAACAAAGAAAAAAAAATTGCACTTGAACTAAGGAGGATTCCAAGAGCAATCTAAGTCTACATAAAGTAGGGATCCCAAAAGCAATTTAAGTCTAACTTTATATCCCAATTTAGTGATCTGAGTGCTGCATGATTAAAGGATTGATAGCGTTTTATCTGCTTCTCCTGGATATATCTGTGGTTTTAGTGTTCTCATTTTCTGATCACAGTCAGGGTTTCATATTGGGGGCAGAATCTGAAAATCTTAGAATTTTCATGTTTCTTTGACCTATGTGCATTTGTTCCGTAGTACTGAGGGTAGATGTAGAGCCTGGTTGTGTGCTGGTAGTAGGTTTTGCATAAAGGCATCGCATTTTTTTGCCAGAGTAACACTCTGCAAGTGGTAGCTTAAGCCTGCCTTTAATTTTATGAAAGCTGGAAGCATGGCTTAATCGAGCTGGTGGAATAGAGAAAGGGCCTAGCAAGCAACTGTGATCTCAAGCACCTGGAAGCAAATGAACAAACTGACTGATTTTGTTCTGTTGCTGATTAATATTGTTTACCAGGCAGGGTTCTAGATGCTTGTAAGTCTTCCAGTCAAATATTGTTAAGATTTGTTTGGTTTCTGAGAACATGGAGTTATTTTGATCTCAATATTGCTTTGCTGGTTTTCTGTGGATCATGGAATTGTTATGAGGTCCACTGGTGAAAAGGCAACGCTGTTTATCGACGTGAATGAACTGTTTTTCAGTATATGTTGGCTGAAAAACAGAGAAAAAAAAGAAAACTAATTTCAGAGTGAAAGTTTTGTTAGATTACTTACTGAGATAGGTATAGTTTAATTTCAGCTTGCAAAATCAATTTTCTTGAAGTAAATCGACTCACAAGGTTGATCGAATGACTTATTGGCTAACTTGGTAACTCGGTGATGAAACTCTAGTGTTTGGTATTCCGGTAGCTGATATGGTTGTGGTTTTAAAAAAATTATTTTATAAAAAGTATTTTTAGTTGAGGTTGGTTTGAAAAAATAGGTATTTGGTTAAAACTGCGGTTGAAATTGAGGTTATAAAATAATTTATATATATATATATATATATATATATATATATTGATGGTTTTTAATTTAAATATTGTAGATTTAATTATTGTTATTACATCATGAAATAAATAATACTTTATATAAAATATTTTTTATTATTCCATTAAACCATCTACAATTCCATTACGTATAAAATTCATCCGACAAGAACTACAGTTTCCATAATTTTTTGAGCGTGCAATAAAATTAGATAAAATATTATCAGAAATAAAATTGATTTGATATTACAGTGCGAGTGAATTTAATTCACTCTACACTAGTTTTTCGGGGAAAAAAATATTGTTTACATGACAATGCGAGTGAATTTATTTCACTCTAAACTAGTTTTTTTTTTAAATGTACAAAAAATAAACACATTGAAAGAAAAAACAAAACAAAAAAACTGTTCATGCGAATAGTGCAAGTGAATTGCACTGTTCACTGAAACGCTGATTGAAGAAAAGCAGCCAGGAGCTGCTTCGCCAAAATCACGTGCAAAACGTGAATTATTATGGGCCCCACCAAAAATAAATTGTGTTTTTTACGTAACCAAATATAATATTTGTTGTGGTTGCTTCAAATATAGAAGCAACCATGCAAACAAACGGTCTTTTTATGGGACGTATCGTCATCTTTAATTTGATATTCCAATTCACAAGGGACCAAGTCGATGGTGACAACATATAGTTGTGGTTTGAAAAAAAAATATCAACTTTATATATATATATATATATATAGACACACACACACACACATTGGCGATGTTGTTTGCACTATCAATTAAGATTATAATTATAAATTGAAAAGATTTAAATAATTTGAGAATTATATTGTCCAGAAACAAAGATGTAGGGAAAAAAAGCTATGATAAAAAAATAAAATTAAAAACTTAATGCTATGTAAGAAAAAAAATTTTAAAATTATTTTTTACCTAATCTACTTGAATAGACCCAAGTGTAAAATGTAGGGGAAAAAAACCAACAACAAAATAGGGCAAACAAGTAGATATTTGTGCCTGGCCCCATTAGAAACAAGTTTGACCTGCCCGTCAAATCTTTTTTTATTAAATGATAGATGACATGTTGTTCGTCCTTTAATTGTTTTAAAAAAATAAATGATGCATCATTTGTCATCTATTTTTCAAAATTTTAGTGGTCAAAAGATTTTCTAAAGTTCATGGTATTATACATCCAAAAAAACATGTTTTTTTACCCAAAAACCATTGAAAAGACACCTTGATAAACTCTTTCATGTCATCAAATAACCCCAAAATTGGTCAAAAATTTGAAACCAGCCTGAATACTAAAACCTTTCCTATCCTAAAGATCTACTCTTTCAGATAAGATGAAGGCCAAAGAACATCCAGCATGGAACCTATTGACATCACGATAGATCATTTTCATGCCCAGAATAAGTTGAACTTTGAGATCAAAAGTGAATTTTTTGAAAACCAAAGGGGCTATAAATGTATCAATTGAAAAATAGAAGGACCAAAGTTAACGTTTCACTTCAAATTTGAAAGTGTCACCTAATTTTTCTATTTTTTCACTTTGATCCTCTATCTTTCAATATTACCCATCCTTAACAAATTCCACTCAATTGGTCATCATTTTGGCCATTAAAGGCTCAAATCGCAAAGAACAAAGTTAGATAACCAATATATAAGGTGCAGATTTAAACTGCATCAAAGAAGAAGTAGTTCCAAAACAATTTCTACAAACCATCTCTGAAAAACTCTCTGCTGCTAATAATTCAAAATTGCATATTGCAGGAAAAACCCAAGCTTCCGTTTTCAACATGGGCATCTCTTTTAAAACATTCTTTGTTGGTACAAAAGATATAAACCATACCATCATTCTTGGCACTCCATTTATTGACATGACCTTTACAAGCAAATTTCCTAATAAAATCATTGATAAAACCCAATTGCAGAGATTCTTAGGCAGTTTAAATTATGTTCTAGACTACTATCTCAATATTAGTCGTTTAGCCAAGCCTTTGTATGACAGGTTAAAAACCAACCTCATTCCTTGGTTTGACCTCCATACCGACTTAGTCAAACAGATTAAGAAACAAGTTCAAACCATTCCCCTCCTCCATTTAGCCAGCTGGGCTGGGGTTTTCTGTATTTGTTTTTCCAATCTGGTAAGCTGTTTACCGATGGTATGGAGGTTAGTATTTGTAAAATTGTTTTGTTGGATGATGTGTTTGGTATTTGTGAGGGTATCTTTACCAGGTAATTTGTATGGGGTTGCATCAACTGTTTGATCTTTGTGGGTAAGTTGATACCAGATCAACATGTAAGAGATAAACAGATAAACAGATAACAAATAAAAGACAGATAAACAGCTTCAGTACGTGGCGTTGTTATACTTGAGAATGATCTAAAAAATGGGGTCACAGGTTTCCAGCCTATATACTGATTTTAAGATAACAATGAAATAATTTTAAACAGATTTCTGATGCGAATGAACAAGGCAAGACCAACATTGTCAGGATCCTTGATCAAACATGGAGCATACTTAAATGTACATAAAATATGTAAATAACAGGAAATAACAAAGTAGATTCTAACTTAAATTTATAACGTAAATTAATATAAGAGATATTGGTTACAGAGGAGAATGGAGATGGGTTACAGGTATGGGTTATAGGGAGAGTCAAATTTTCTTTTTGGGAAAATATGGTCTGCCCTCTAAGGATTTTGTAGTGGCCTTTTATAGGCGAGTTGGCATGGAAGAGGCCAAAGTGTCCTGTTGGAGAAGCTCTGCAGGACCCATGTGGCATTTGGAGAACTTATGTAAGCCCATGTGATATTGTCTGCCTTGATTGGATGACGACAAAATGGAAATCGTCCATGTTTTTGGTGAAGCTTCCTTTGTTGTCATCTTGCCACCGACACTTGATTTGTGGCTTTGTAGTAGCTGGTAACCTTTTGTAGAAAAAAGGCCTTAAAACAGATAGACCTAAAATAAAAATGACTCAAAACATAGGAGTCTAAAAATATGGGCTCTAAACAGATGAGCCTAAAAAAGCTTGAAATACTCTTTTTTTTTTAATGGCGTTTGATAGGTGGTAAGATACCAAAGCAGTCATCTTCATTATCATCTCCAAGGGAGATGGTAGGAGATATCGAGCCAAATGAGCTGGAGTGGGATAAGACTATTTTTGGATCTTGGCTTTGTATAATTCCTTGTACTATTTATAGGTATTCTTCTTCAATTCTAGCAGAGGCAAGGAGAGCTGCCATTTGAGCCTTTCGGGCTAGAAACTTTGACTGAGGATGATGATCAATGATGGGAGTAGTTTGATGTTTTTGTAACTATTTTGTAACAGCTAATTTGAAACTTTTTGACTCAGCTACAAAGGAATCCCACCATTTGATTTTGGATTTTCGAACAAGTACTAGATGGCCGTTTTGTAGATTATAATCATAGAACCAAGAACATACCCACGGAACAAAAAATTTTATACAAAAAATTAGAAAGGAAGAAAACTTCCTTTCAGCGGGGGCCGGTTGAAAATTATTTTTGAAATGGAGGTAACCATTTTCAACTAGAGGATGTTCCTTAAGGTAGTCGACATGACAACCATAATAGTCCCACCATTGGAGGAACCAAAGGGGGAGGTTTGTAGTATTCATGGTATTATGGAAGTAGAAAAGCCAAGAATGGTTATGGTTTTGATTTTGTAGGAGAAAGGCATTGAACCATGCTTATTGGTAATCCCAATATGTATATGTAGTATTAAAGTCCTAAGGATTTGTACGAAAGTGCATGGGGAAAGAGACAGGTTGATGTAAGGGTTGTCCCCATTCTGTAGGGTGGATGACTTTATGAATGATGCATGTAGAATATGCAAGTTCAATGTGATCAGAGTATATTTTGAAGTGTTTGAACTTGACGAAATTTATAATCTCAAGGATGGTGGCATAGTAAGATTGTGGTTTGGCTAAATTCCAGGGTTTGTAGTACCAATTTAGAGGGAAAATCTTTGAAGCAGCGATGGAAGGATCGTCATGATAGAATCCTTCTTCCATGGTTAAAATATTTTGGAAATTAGTTTTGAAAATATATTTGGATTTTGTCTTTGGAAAACTGGTTTGTTGTAAAGAAAGGAGGGGTTTTGAAGTAGAAAAACCTCCTTGGGGTTTTGAAAGAGATTTAGAAATACCACCTGTTGGAGATGCGGAGTTGTTAGAGGTCTGTTGGGATACTTTTTGTAATGTCAAGAGTAATTTTTGTGATTTAGATATGGTGTCAACCCAATGTTGAACCGTGTCGGGTTGGACCTCTAATGGTTTTGTACGTTTTTCTTCTTCAATAACTGCCTCATACCATGACTTGACAGGTTTGGCAGCTTGGATGGCGGAAGACATGAGTTTTGAAGAAGGCTTTAGGGCTTTCTGGTTTTGTAGGCTGGGTTTGGGGTGCTTTCCCCTTGTCTTTAGTCCTCGCTTTAGGAGGCATCAGGACCTGTTTTGGAGGAATTCTCGAGTTAGGAAATCAGGGATAGAATTTGAATCTCCTTTAATGTAGACAATATCAAAATCAAAAATGCTTAAAATAGCTTGCCATCGGGCAAAAATCTATTTTGAAGCAAGATTTTGGACATCTTTTTGTAAAACTTCTTTTGCAGATTTACAGTCAACACGTAAAAGAAATTTTTGATTTAATAAATCGCTTTGGAATTTTATAATACAAAGAACAATTGAAAGGATCTCCCTTTTTATAGTAGAGTAATTTTTTTTGACAATCATTCCAATGAGCAGATGTATACTGGAGTATTTGCTCTTTGTTTCCTTGTACTTGTTTAAGAATCCCACCATATCCTATGTCAGAGGCATCAGTCTCAACTATCTTAAGAGCTGATGGATTGGCTAAATGGAGGAGGGGAATGGTTTGAACTTGTTTCTTAATCTGTTTGACTAAGTCGGTATGGAGGTCGGACCAAGGAATGGGGTTGGTTTTTAACCTGTAATGCAAAGGCTTGGCTAAACGACTAATATTGGGATAGTAGTCCAGAACATAATTTAAACTGCCTAAGAATCTCTGCAACTGGGTTTTATCAGTGATTTTATCAGGAAATTTGCTTGTAAAGGTTAAAGAGCTTTCTATTGGTGTGACAGTACCTTGGCAGATATAATGGCCTAAGAAACGGACACGGGTTTGGAAAAGAGAAATTTTTGTTTTAGAAACAACTAGACCATTCTGTTTTGCAGTATGAAAGAATGTATGTAGATGTTTGAAATGTTGATCTATAGATTGTGAAAAAATAAGGACATCATCAATATAAACAATACAAAATTTTGAATAGGCATTAAAGATGTCATTCATGATGCGTTGGAACTTTGATGGGGCTTTTTTAAACCAAAAGGCATGACATTCCATTCGTATTGACCAAAAGAAACTGTAAAAGCAGTTTTGTATCTATCTTTGGGATCAATCTGGATTTGCCAAAATCCGGATTTCATATCAAATTTAGAAAATATGAATTCAGAATGTAATTTTTGTAACAAATCTTTTTTGTTGAGGATTGGGTATCTAATCCATTTTAAAGCAGAATTTAAAGGTTTGTAGTTGATCACAAGTCTTGGTGTGCCTCTTTCAATTTCAGAATTTTTATTAACATAAAAGGCTGCACACGACCATGGTGATCGGGACTTTTTGATAAGACCTTTAGACTCGAGATCATGGATTTCAAGCCTGCAATGCTGTTCTAAATCAGCATTCATTTGTATAGGTCTTGCTTTTGTAGGTATGAATTTTTCTGAAAAATTATCTTAATATGGAAGATCAACAATGTGTTGTTTTCTTTTCCAGAAAGCATTAGGTAAATCTGAATAAATTTGTTGTTCAATCTTATCTTGTAGATTGATGATTTTCTTTTGTAAATCAGAGTTTTGTAATTGCTTGTTAATACGGCAAAAAGAAACATGGTTTTGTAAATCATGTAAATGGAATTGTTTTCCAAGAATCAGTGCGTTGATATGATATGTATGTATGGAACATGCTTTAATTAAATTTAAATTTCTAGTCTTAGATTTTTCTAGGAATGGAAAGACAAGTTTGATGCCATTAATTTTGGTAGTAATACAATCATGATGTGTTTGATATGGAGTGATCATGTCAATAAATGGAGAGCCAAGAATGATGGTATGGTTTATATCTTTTGTAACAACAAAGAATGTTTTAAGAGAGATGCCCATGTTGAAAACGGAAGCTTGGGTTTTTCCTGCAATATGCAATTTTGAATTATTAGCAGCAGAGAGTTTTTCAGAGGTAGTTTGTAGAAATCGTTTTGGAACTACTTCTTCTTTGATGCAGTTTAAATCTGCACCTGTGTCAAATAAGGCAATAGTGTCGAGTTTAAAATCGTCTGAAAAAATAAGAGTTATTTTAATCAAATATTTTTTTGAAGATATTTGTGTTAATACATTCAAGAAATCATCTGGGATATGCTCAATGTTTGTAAGTGTATGGGGTAATGCATGAGATTCAATGGTTTGGTCATCTGTCTCAGATTCAGTGTTAGACTGGCTTTCAATTTTAGACAGGAGATGTTGTAATATGGCAGAGTCTTTTTGGTGAGCTTGTTTCAAGGTTTGTAATTTGGATTTAAGAGTTTTAATCTCAGAATGTAATTCTGGAATGGTGATTGTGGTTTTGGACTTCTTTTTATTGAGAATTTTTGTAAGGTCGTATGTATTGGTGCTGGTAGAAGGTAGTAGAGAGCGGTTTGGAGGGTGCTCTAGTTGGTTAAAATCTTTCAACAGTCTATCTAAGTAGGTTTTTTGAAGATGAGGATCATCAAGTCGTTTGATAGCTTCAAGAATAAATTCTTGATCTTGGGTCAGGACGTTTACTTGTTTGGAGTCTGTAGAGGCATCTGAAGTAGCACTAGTGGTTACTATTTCATCAATTTGAAATTCTTCTTCGGAGGTGTCCGAAGGAGAATGGTCAGTGTTTGTGACTTCAATATAAAGATTTTGTATTTGGTTGATGGTCTCTTCATCTATTTGGAGCTCATGAAGTTTCGTATTGACCTTGCAGAAACATAATGTGTGACCTTTCTGGTTACATTTGTAATAGGTAATGTTTTTGGGGTCAAATTTTGGTTTGGGTTTTGACTGGAAAGGTCTGTGGGGTTTGTTGAATTTGTAGGGCTTTTTGTAGCAAGGTTGATCTGGTTTGGGATGAAATTGGTGTCGGTATTTATGAGCCGATCGGTTATAAGGAAGCTTGTGTTTCGGATATCTTTTGGGTTATGAGCAGGTTCCATTACAGGAGGGTTTTTTGATGGAAAGGTCAAACTGGTGACAGAAACTGCCAAGTTCCTGTCTGGTTCATTTCATTTCCCACTTTAGGTGTTTTTAGAGTTTGAGATCCTGGCAGATCTTGAGACCTTCTTTTTGTGTGAAGCTTACAAGTTTACCATATGTAAGCTGGTCATATGGTATAGTTTTGGTTGTAAAGATATCTTTGCTTTTGTTTCGAACTTTTTCTCCTAAGAGGATTGGTAATCCTGCAAGGAATTTTTCTTTCCAAAATGGTTGGTTTGAATCTTCTCGAAGCATAACTCAAGTGAGAAAGGTATTTTTGTACCACTGAAAGTCACTAAGTTTCTTGCACCGAAGGTTGGAGAGAAGTTCAGCATTTTTGTCTTTTAAATGGGAAGGGTCTCCAACAAAATGCAAAGAGATGGTAAGAATAAGGGTGGACACGGCATCTTAGATGGTGTTTCTTGAAGGGTTAAGGATAGGTGTTTGGTCTTCATAGGTTTGTACAAAGTTGAGAATATGTAGGTGATCCGTTTCGGTGAGATGGTAATCCCACCATCCTTTAAGCTGGCCAGAGAAGCCTGCAATAAGAAGTTCAGCTATAGCTTTGTCTGAGGTGCCTGTTTGGGTTTTGTAGGCATTAGCTGCCATGGTCATTTGTTGGAGAGTGTTTAGGATATTGTATTCAGACATACCATCAATGTTCCATTCATAGAGGGAGGATGCATTATATTTATGCTGGCTGATGACAGTTGGCTCAGTAGATATGGAAATGTCTGGAGCAATGGTTGTTTTGGGGGCTGGCCAGGTGAGTCTGTTTACTTGAAGAGGTTGTGCTTGAAAGGTTTCTGTATCAGAGGTTGATACAGGATTATTTTGGAGAGTATTGACCTGATTTGTAGAGGATGAAGGGTTGGATTGTTGAGATGTATCTGGGACAGTTAAGGATGTCCGGTCGAGGTTTTGTAGGTGTATTTTAATGGCTCTAAGAAGATCGGTTTGGTTTTCTTGAATTTGTGCTTGCTTTGTTTGAGTAACTCGATATGGTTTAAATACTGGGTTTTTGAGCTTAAGGTTGATTGGGTTCTTATCAGTTATGAGCTGGGCTAGGGTTTTGTGTATTTGTTTTTCCAATCTGGTAAGCTGTTTACCGATGGTATGGAGATTGGTATTTGTAAAATTGTTTTGTTGGTATTTAGGCTCATCTATTTAGAGCCCATATTTTTAGACTCCTATGTTTTGAGTCCTTTTTATTTTAGGCCTATCTGTTTTAAGGTTTTTTTTCTACAAAAGGTTACCAGCTACTACAAACCCACAAATCAAGTGTCGGTGGCAAGATGACAACAAAGAAAGCTTCACTAAAAACATGGACGATTTCCATTTTGTCGTCATCCAATCAAGGCAGACAATATCACATGGGCTTACATAGGTTCTCCAAATGCCACATGGGTGCTGCAGAGCTTCTCCAACAGGACGCTTTGGCCTCTTCCATGCCAACTCGCCTATAAAAGGCCACTACAAAATCCTTAAACGGCAGACCATATTTTCCCGAAAAGAAAATTTGACTCTCCCTGTAACCCATCTCCATTCTCCTCTGTAACCAATATCTCCTGTATTAATTTACGTTACAAATTTAAGTAAGAATCTACTTTGTTATTTCCTGTTATTTACATATTTTATGTACATTTAAGTATGCTCTGTGTTTGATCAAGGATCCTGACAATGTTGGTCTTGCCTTGTTCATTCGCATCAGAAATCTGTTTAAAATTATTTCATTGTTCTCTTAAAATCAGTATATATATATATCATTATTGAAATCTACATTGATTTGTGAGTATATGCACAATAAATTTTGTCCACAGAAACCGCTATCTCTTTTAGTTTTTTCTACAAGCCCTATATTTGCGTTGTGTCGTGGCTCGTATAAATTTTTGACAACTTTAAACAAAAATACAAGCATTGGCAATGTTTTTTACACCATTTCAGGCAAAGAAAAGGCTAGATAACACCCTGATGGAACTTCCCTCATAAAATGAAATTCTTTGACATAAAAATCAACTATTTTTCATAGTTGGAATTGATATCAACTGTGATTTTATCTCTCTTCAACTAAAATCCAGTAATTCCCTCTCTTCTCTTGTCATGAGACTAAAAAGTAAAGAAAATCAAGTGTTGGATAAAATGTGAATTTTTGAAAGGCAAAAGTACTGTAAATATATCAATTAAGAAATTAGTTTTTTATATGTAATAATAATAATAGAGGTTTTATATATATATCTTGTTTTTGAAAGTTAAAATCATGCACGTCCTAATATATGATGTTAAGTGTGGTCCAGCGAACCTGCAAGTAATTGGGAGAACAATTGATAGCCAACAGAAAGTTGGCATCCGTGCTCTTAGAATTTTAAATAATGGCTGAAAAGCTAGCCTGTTCAATAATTCAATAAATCTTGAAGTGAACTGGTGCAAGAGGCAATTAATGTTTGAGGAAAGAGATTACAGAAAGTAGTTCATAAGGGCACAGTTGAGGGTTCAAATTAAAGAAATTGCATGCACAGTTAGGAAGCCATACCCACCATGGTATTAAATTTTAGCAGTCTCCAACTTGAATAGCAATCCATGGAATCTCTATGTATTGTCGACATCATATAATTTAATTTCATGGAGGGCCACTGCACATGGAAAATAGGTTTATTATAGTAGCGGTCATCTGCTTTTTAACGGGTATTTGCGAATATAGTATTACTTGTTTTTTAAAATAATTTTTATTTAGGGTTAAATTAAAATAATATTTTTTTTATTTTAAAAAATTTCCTCCGGTACCCACAAAAAAAACAACGCGAGTCTTTATCTTTACCGAAAAACCACGGCCCAGAAATTCCATTCCCACGGTGAACCACTGTAAAACCTCCTCCACCCGAACAACCTTCTCTGCCAAAAAAGAAGCAGAAAAAACCAGTATCCATCCAAATCAGTTCCCTCTCCTCCAAACCCACGACCAGACAACACCAGCCTTCCCTCACAAA
>Ga0325410_1001720_pt1 | contig 24243 bp, 13 predicted proteins | sample PopdelMetagenome_16_FD_206182 | JGI IMG/M metagenome (GOLD analysis project Ga0325410, IMG submission 206182) | Populus deltoides microbial communities from Bellville, Georgia, United States - Xylem-PdIQD-R3 | ecosystem: Host-associated > Plants > Phyllosphere > Stem > Wood/Secondary xylem...
GTTATTCGTGGGTTATTTCTGCTTTGTGATTTTCTCGTTTTTAACTTCTTTTTTTTTCTCTCTTAGGATCACTTGTATAAATCGCTCCAGTATAAATCGAAGCTAATATTTTTCTATAAAAAAAGCATCCTTGTTTTAAAAAACATACACATCAATATCAACTCAAAATTAAAAAGTACAACTAAGAATAACTTTCTTTTTAAAAGAATGAGAGAATAACTAATTTGCATACAGTATAACACACTTTTTATTCATCAAGTCAAATAAGTATCTTAATGTTTTGCTATTATCATGTTTTTTAGTCATGAAATCAACATTGTATAGATAGATGACTAGATTATTGTTCCATTTTACTATGCAAGTCAAATCTTTTTTTTTCTAACCTTAAAAAATTTATAAAAATATTAAAAAGTAAAAATTCGATGCATATTGAATACAACACTTTTAAGTTATTAAAATAGTATATATTAGACAATATATGTTTTTATAAAAAAAAACTATCGAGACAATAACATATTAGTTTAACCTGAACCAATCATGGGACCGTGATAACCATATAGAACCTAAATCAAATCAAAATATGGAGTCTATTTCTTATCAACCAAATATTGAAGGTAGAAAATATATATAATTAAAAAGACCCAAAAAAGCTATATTTAAGTAAATAAAAATATAATGAAGTAAGAATTAAATGCTTATATTTAAGCAATAGGTTTAATTTAAATCAAAACCAAAATTTCTTTTTTAAAAAAGCTAAAGTTAATAAAGAACAACAAATAAAAAGACTCGACATAACCCTGGTCATTTTTAAAATTAGTAAAAAAATCATATAGAAAGCAAATAAAAAAAACTAATGAACCACAACCTTCAATTAAATCAAATGTAGAATGATGAAATTATAAAAAATTGATCTTAAAAAAAAGAAAAAATAATAAATGAAACCGAACAAATCTCTTAAACCAGGGTTAATCTCTCAAATTTACAACCCATTAAATCATAGACCCGAGCTCTATCAAGAAGTTTCATTCAATGTTGAATGATGCAATCAGAAAAAAAATATAAATTTTTAAAAAAATCAAAGTAAAAAAATATTAATAAAAAATGAAAGAGGTGAAATCATTAAAAAAATCAATTTTAAAAATGATCTTAAGTAAAATAAATAGTAATAAAAAAAGACCAAATCTGCATATTAAAAAATGATGAAATCCAAAGAATCTTAATTTTATAAAATAATTTAAATAAAAATATCAATTAAAAGAACATGAACCAAATTTGAAGGAAGGGTTGTAATGAAGTTTGGGAAGTCAGCCACTGGAACTTAGGAGGAGAGAGAAAAGAAAACCAATGTCAAACCGGAGGGAATTACACCACTGATGCTATTTAGAGAGGTAGGCCTTACCATAACGAATCGAAAAAAACACCAAGAAAGGTCATTTATGGTCGTCATAAGTCGTTGCTCATGTTGCTTAAACATTGTAAAGCAGCTTACTCATTGACGCATTCAATGCACGATGATATTTCACATTAAGTTCCATGAGAGTGTCAATCGAAGTAGTGTTGGTGAGGCCGGCTAACTGAACTAGTTCCTGACTATACTTGTGTTGATGTGGGAAGAGACCGTGAGGCTAATGATGCACTTCTAAGCCCAAGAAATAGGTGAGCTGGCCAAAGTCTTTCATGTGGAATGTAGAATGCAACAAAGTCTGAATCGCAGAGATTGCCTCCAAGTCAGAGCCAGTGATGACGATATCGTCCACATAAACAAGGAGGACAACGATACCCATGGATGTTTTTTGTAGAAAGAGAAAGGAATCATATTGACTTTGAGTGAAGGAGAAACCCAACAACGTGGATCGAAACTTGTCAAACCATACTCTCGATGCTTGCTTCAAACCATACAAAGAACGTTTCAGTTTGCAAACATCATTAGATGGGGAAATGGATATACTATAAGGAAGTTTCAGGTAAACATCTTCCTTGAGATCACCATGAAAGAAGGCGTTCTTGACATCCATTTGATGTAAGGGTCAGGATTGAGATGCAGCAAGGGCGAGTATAGTTCAGACAGTGATCATTTTGGCGACTGGTGCAAAGGTCTCATCATAGTTGAGACCATATTTCTATTTGTTGCCAAGTGCCACTAACCAAGCCTTATGAACCCATCAGAACGATGCTTGATAAAAAACACAAATTTACTGCCAAAGAGATTCACAGATGAGGGACATGGAATAACATCCCAAGTTTGGTTTTCTTCAAGTGCGAGAAGTTTAGTTTCAATAGTTTTTCGCTAACACTTATGCTTCATTGCCTGTTTATAAGATAAAGGAAGAAAAGTAGAAGACAAGATGGTTATAAAGGATGAGGGAGGAGAGTAACGATACATATCGGAGGGTCTACGAACCCGAGTACTTTGTCGATGAGAGGGAGTTGCAGTTGCTGGAACAAGAGCAACAGTCGGGGAAGGAACTTAAGGGGGCTTGGGAGGGTCTGAAGGCTGGTGCGAAGTAGCAGATGAGCGTCTTTGATATACTAAGAGAGGCTTAAAAAGGACTGGAGCTGCAGAAGAGTTAGTAAACATAGGCAAAACAGAAAATAAAGGAGGAACATGATCCTGATGCATGAAAAAGAAATATTAGTTTTTTAGAAAGATCACATTTCTAGAAATTCAAATGCGACACAGATTTGGGTCATAGCAAAGAAAACCCTTTTGATGTATTGAATATCCTAGGAAAGCACATTGAATTGACTGAGCCGTGAGTTTTATGCGTTCATATGCAGGAAGATGAACATAACAGATACAACCAAAGGCTCGGAGGTTGGAATAAGGTGGAGGATGACCAAACAACCTGATGAAAAGAGTGTCATGGTTCAATGTAGGGGAAGACAATCTATTGATGAGGTGGACAGTAGTGGAGAGAGCTTCACACAAAAAACGAGAAGGTGTAGACGACTCTAACAAGAAAGTACGAACAACATCAAGAAGATGATGATTCTTTCTTTCAGCCATCCTATTTTATTAAGGTGTTGAAGGGCAAAACCATTGAGAAATGATGTCATGATGCTGTAAGAAGTCCTAAAACAAATGAGATATATACTCACCCTCATTGTCAGAACGAAGGATTTTGATTTGGGCTGAAATTGGGTCTGGATATGTACATGAAAAATCTTAAAAACAGGAAATACTTCATCTTTAGAATGAAGGAAATAAATCAATGTGAAATGAATATAGTCGTTAATAAAAGTACAAAGTATTTGTAATTAGCATGAGAAGTGATTGGTGTCATACCCCACACATCACTATATATCAAATCAAAAGGTTGGACTACGTGTAGTGTGTATTCATAGGAAAGGGCAGAGTTTTACTTTTGCCAAGACTACAAGAATTGCAATTAAACTGAACAACACTAAGAGATGGTGAATCTTTATTTCCAAGAAAACCAGATTTCAATAAATCATGAAGAACATTAGAGTTTGGATGTCCGAGACATTTATGCCACACTCGGCAATCAACATGAGCAGAATTACAAGTGACATAGGGCAAAGAAAAAGGAGACAAAGGAAATTGAAGAGGGAAAAGACATCCCACTTTAGGCCCCTTCGCGATCATCCTCCCTGACTATTGATCCTGCACAACATGATCAGATTTGAAAAATTTCAGTTTACAATCATTTTCAACCAACTGACCGACAGACACAAGATTGGTGGTAAGACCAAGTGATACAAAAACATCAGTGAGAGAGGAAGAAACATCACTAGTGGCCGTGATAGGTAAATGACTGCCATCAGCAGTATGAATTTTGAGATTTCCAAAATATTCATTGACATTGGTAAGAGAAGCAACATTGTTTGTCATATGATTGGAAGTAGCGAAATCAAAATACCAAGGAGATGATGTAGAAAATTTTTTACCTGAGAGTCCCTAAGCTAAAAATGAAGAAATGATCATTTGTTGAATCATGGCAGGAGTCACGGATTGGACAGGAGTAGGAGCACCTTGTGTCAGAGGTGAAGAGCCAATTGAGACAGTATATGTTGTCTCTGTTTTCTTGGGAGGTCGAGTAGGGCATTCTTTGATGATATGGCCATTTTTTTACAGTAGTTGCAGACTTTTCGGGGACATTTTGCAGCATAATAGCCAAATCCCTTACAACAAAAGAATTGAATAGTGCTCATATCCTTGCCTCTTGGCTTACCATGTGCTGCATAGGCACAATAATAGATGTAGATCGTCATTGTTCTTTGTGAAGGAGGTCACCGAGGTATGTATCCAAGGAGGAACAAATTCTCGGTTCATCAAGTTGGATCTGGTGCCTTCAAATTCAGGTCTCAGTTTCATTAGAAACTGATCCCGTTGAGTAGTTTCATGAACAAATTAAACAGAGATAAGACCTTCGAATGGTAAGCCAAGATAAATTATATCAGTGTATTTAGTCCAAAGATTAGTGAATCTAGAGTAAAAATCAGAGATAGAAAGACTATCTTGTTGAAGAGTGCCCAATTCATGTTCAAGCTGAAACTGACGAGTAGTGTTTTGTTGGCTGTAGATTTTCTTCAAGTAAGTCCACATCTGAGCTGCAGTCTGAGAGGATCAAAGATTCAAGATGATGTTAGGTTCGATAGATCCTAAGATCCAAGCCATAACTTGAGCGTCCTTGACTTCCCACTTGGTGTGCTGGTTTATGTCTTTGATTTTGTCAGGAGCTGGGTTACTTCTATCAACACACCCCATAGCTCCTTACCTTTGACAAAAATCCTAAAATGAAATGCCCAAGCAGAGTAGTTCTTTCCATTGAAATGAATCATAGAAACATTAGACTTATCTAAAGACATGAGGTCAAAAGAACTTTGATCAAGAATAACCGAGACTAAGAAACTTGATAACAAATAATAATTCAGAGTTGTAGCTCTGATATCATGATAGTTTAGAGTCTTTTGAATAAAATTGTGTGTCTTTTCATTGAGAATTGCCTATTATATAGGTAGAATTTACAAGCTAAGAAAGGAAAGAATACATCATGAAATTATACAGGCTGATACAGGAAATAATCCAGGCTGGTCTTTAGCCCTTAAAAATAGCTAACCTACAGCAAGTATTGACATGATCAAAAGATTGATGTTTTATCCTAAGTGCAGGAGTGTCAAAGTAATAAATAACCCGGCAAGACCGAGGTCGAACCACAGGGAGGTGAACTATATAAATTATAAATAATATATATAATTTAACAAAGAGGTAAAGAGATCTTTAAGATATGATAATGATAAAAAGATTAATGTGAGGATTAAACAATGATAAAAACAGTTGTCAAGATTAGAGGATCCACAAATGGTATTTCAAATAAGTATAATATAAACTCTTTTTATTATTCAACTGGAAACTACACATAAAGGAGGTTCCAATCAGATTATAATTTATTAACATTATTAAATCAATTATCTTATTTGAGTAATGCCAATACTTGTAAATGTTGTCAGGTATTCAAGGTAATAACTTTTGTTAACAACAAATCAAGTTTCTTTCATAGCAAAGGTGTCGGTTATACCATACAGTTGAGCTATGAAAGTGTCAAGTATTTGTTATACCAAGGGTTGTTCAACACAAATCTAAATTAACCATTTAACAAGTAAGGTATTAAGAGTGAGTAAGATAATAAATACAAAACATGTCAGTATCAAACATTAAAGTCCATGTTGAGTTTATACTATATTTATTCTTACACCATTAGTGTAGCCTTTTCACCTTGACATAATAAACTTAGTTGAACATTATGAATAAGAGAAACATAAATAAACAAGATAAGAACATAATTATACAAGTATAGTAAAGGAAATGAAAAGTATAAACAGGAGATTAAGGAAAATATAACATGGAATAAAACTTGAACATTACAAAATATAAAGAAAGAGAGTGATCTTAATCTGAACACCAAGATGCCTAAATGCATGGTAAATGCCTCCTTTTATAGGCTGAAATTCGAAACTATTGATTTGATGACTAATTGTTTAGTGCGTGGCCACCTCTTGACTTAGTAACAATCCTTATCTTCTTGTCTGTAGAAAATATCATTGCTAACATCAGAATTTGAATAGATCATGAAAGTTCTGAGAAATTGTCTCATCTTTCCAACAAAACAAGAATGAGGTCATTTGGACTTTTAGAACTCGAGATATGGGCTAACCACTGAATAGTGTCTGAGCTGCAGGACATATTCTGACTTCTCTATTGTTGCTACAATTTGAACTTGAAAACGGTCCTTTTGAATCTTAGACTCCCATGAAAGTTTTAGGCCTATGTCTTATTTTTCTATCCATATAAACCAGACCTAAATCCAAGTTTTACAGCTCCGGTTATGATCCAATAACCAAATGGTATTTCAATTTGAATTCAACTAGCATCTCTTTTCTAAGCTTAGCCCAGGTCTTCTCAATTTCAGTAGTTAAACTCATCAATCAATCCTTTGATTTATGTGATAGGCCTGTATTTAAAATGAATATTTACCATAAATTAAAGGTATCTTATATTATCAGACTTGTTATTATAAAACATGCTCTAGTTAAGGAGTTATTGATACTTCAAGTGCAAAATGATGATATAAAACATTAATAAAAATGCACTTTTAAGTACTAATCAAGTATATCCCAATAAAGGAAAGAATAAATAGGCAAAGAATTCCTGGCATTAAATGTGTAGGTATTTCTTTTGATGGTATGTTCATATTCTTTTCGTCAAAATTGAACTCATTTTCCAAATCATTAATGTCATATTCTTTTTTATCCCATGGACTCTCACACATTCTCACACATCTTTTGAGACACTTGAATCTAGTCTTGTATTGAGGGCAAACTTGATTTCCTTCTCTACGCTCATACTTGTAACAAGTTCTACAAATAAGGAAGTGCCCACTCATTGCAGGCCACAAAAAGCTCTCCATCCACTCTTTTTAACGATCTCGGCTTAAACAAAAACTAATAAGAAAAATGTGAAATGGAGATAAGATCAGTTGAAGGAGAAGAAAAAAAGTAGGGAAAGAGAAATAGATGCTTAATTCAAAAGAAAAGGGAGGCAAACTTTTTATTTATAATAATGAAATCTATGTTTTTTTTCATCAAGAAATGAAAATGCAAGGAAATGAAGAATTATCTACATGCTTGTGGAGGCTTCAAATCATTCTAAGAAAATAAGATTCCACCAATACAGGCTTCAAATCAAACCAAAAATAAACCAACCCCCAAGTTCACAAAGACTAACTTCCAACAACAGAAAGCAACCCATCCCTTTACAAAGTAAATTTAACCAAAAATCATCAAAAAGATCACAATTAAAAAAAAAGATCCAGTTTGAGAACTATCTTAGTGGCTAAAATAACAGAAGCAAGCCAATTGAAAAGGTAAAGCAATAATTGAAAAGGTAAGGACAATAATCACTTGAATCGATAAGTTAGGGCACGACTGAGTCAATTAATTAATAAGCAAGGATAATCGATGGACAACTGCTTCTTGTTCTTCTTAGGAAACCACGAAGAAGCTATTTGCATGAAGCTAATAGCTTCTCCCAGTCGAAAGAATTTCGTCAACATATTGTTATCTCAAAATAATTCAATCCAATAAAAACAACTAATGATCTTGAGGGCATCCTTTGAACTTACCAGCATGTCACAAATGAAAACAATTGGTTGTTTCTAGGTGTGTTTCATACTACTATGTTTGGTGGTCTAGGAGAAGATCAATTTCGGATTTTGGTAAAGAGAAGGGTGGTGGTTGGTTGTGGAATGGCGGAAAGAAAGAGATTAAAAGAGGCTACGAATCCACTACAATATTTATATTTCAAATGAAAACGTAAACTTAATGCTAAAATTATAATTTTACTAATTTTAGTACCAAATTTATGTTTTCAATATCATTTTATATACTAGTTAAATCATGATTTTAATAATTTTATCACCACTAAGATTTCAATTTTTATCCATAAATATCAACACATATACTTTTAAGAAAATAATCCAATATTAAATCCAAATCTTAGTGGTTATAAGATTGTTAAAATCTTGCGCGTGCATGTATGTGTGAAATTTTACTAGTGAAATCATGATTTTAATAATTTTATCACTACTAAAATTTAAATTTTTATTTATAAATATCAACACAAATACTTTTAAGAAAAGCATCTAATAATGTGAAGGGTGGTATTCTTCATAATTTATTAATCACATCTTATATTAATTTATTACAAATGTTTTTAAATGACTACATTACATTTTATCTTTATTATAACTATGAAGTTTTTTTCAAACAAATCTTATTTTATTGAAATATTATTTTTTAATTTTTAAAATTCAAATTCAAATAAAAAACAATATATATTTAGAAGTCTAGAATTTCATTTGATTTTTCATTTAATCTTTTTAAATACTTAATTAAATTGGAGAATAATATTTGGAAACACTTAAAAAAATCTAGAACAAGAAAAAATGTAACGTGATTTTTGGAATAAATTAAATTAATAAAATACATGAAAAAAATCAAAATTTTGGAAATATCAAAATATATTTTGAATTTTAATAGATATAAAATCATAGTTATTAGATTCAATCTAGGGTTTAACTCGTTTAAAACTCGAGTTAACTTAGAACAATTATTTATTCAAAACAACATCATTTTAGTTTTTTTTATTCTTTAGAGTTGGCTAGTTCAGGTCTCAATCATGTTCGATTAAGTCAAGCAGATTATAGACCAACTCCTCGTCATATAATTTGGTTAGGTCAATATCTGAAATAGTTAATAACCTAAATTAAGTTTTGGGTTAACCTGCTAGGATAACCTGGATTTTAATAACTATGACATGTGTAGTATGAGAAAAATATTTAGTTAAATTTTGTTTTCAATGATAATAAAGTTTGTTTTACGAGGAAAATGGGTTAAAACAAAAATTATCTTTTATTTTGTTACATGGTTATTATATCAAATAGCTTTATGATGAATTGTTTCATTTTTTGGGTATCAAATAAATAATGAAAAATTCTAAAATTCAAAACTTACAAGACATGCAGCTCCTCTGTTTGTTTTTGTGTATCAAAAGTGCTTTTGAAAAAAATTAAAAATTTTAAATTTTTTTATTTTAAATTAATATTTTTAGTGTTTTTTAATTATTTTAATGCGCTGATGTCAAAAATAATTTTTTAAAAATAAAAATATATATATTTTTATGATTCTTGTACTGCAATAACTTTGTTTTTATAAACCAGTATCACCACCCTCCCAACCTATGTCATATCTATAAACAAATAATTACATGTTATAGAGTGTGTTTGGTATTGCGGTAGCTGTTGTGATTGTGGTTTGAAAAAAATTGTTTTATAAAAAGTACTTTTAGTTGAGGTTGGTTTGAAAAAATAGGTGTTTGGTTAAAACTGTGGTTGAAATTGAGGTTGAAGAAAAAATAATTTAATGTGTTTGGTTAAGAATGCTTTTGAAATTGAGGTTATAAAATAATTTAAAAATATATATATTAATATTGATAGTTTTAAATTTAAATATTGTGGATTTAACTATTGCTATTACATCATGAAATAAAAAATATTTTATATAAAATATTTTTTATTATTCCATGAAACCATTTATAATTCTATTACGTACGAAATACATCCGACAAAAACTACAGTTTCCATAATTTTTTGAGCGTAGATAAAATATTATCAAGTATAAAATTGATATTACAGTGCGAATGAATTTAATTCACTTTATAATATTTTTTTTATAAAAAAACAGTTAAAAAAATTAACACACTAAAAAAAAAAAGAAGTCACGTGAACGTGAATAGTACAATTCGCACGTGAACAGTGCAAAGAGAATTGCACTGTTCATTACTTTTTAAGTGAACATTGCAATTCTCTTGCACTGTTTTCATTAACAGTGTTCAATATATACTGTGCATGCTAATTGCACTGTTCAGAACAGTGCAATTAGCATGTACAGTAAGGAAGAAACAGCATTTTGCTGCTTTTTCTTCTATCAAACGCTAAAATATGTAGGCCCCATGTACAGTAAAGTGTATATTTTCTTTTATCAAACGGCTGCAAACTGCGTTTTAATTAAAACGCAGCCACAGCTGCAGCCGCGTAGCTAAACAAGTTCATAGTCTCCGAGTGAATATGATGTGGCTTTCTTCTTTAAGATTGGAAGTATTTGATCGTTAATGAGAGAAGCCCCACACGAAGAGTGGAGTCATCTTCTTCATGTGATGACAGCAGTTGTCCATCTGATAAAAGCCATCGAAGTGTTCCACACACGTGTTTTTGCCCAAGTCTGTTTTTCCTTCAAGGCTATGGTCAGTGGATAAGTGCGGGTTGCCATCTATTGTCCAAATTTGTTCCATAAAATTTCAGGATGACTAATGCTACACATCATGTTCACAAAACAACAAAAAATTAACTATTGCTTTTTTCCCCCCTTAAGTTTACCCAACTTTTTAAAAAAATCTTTTATGTCTTCATAGTATCATGGTTCTTCTAATCAATCAATCCAAATTAAGATTCTCAAAAAATAAATTATAATAATACCTGATGAAAAGTTTTTGCAATAGTTATGCTATGCATGATGGTTTGTAGCTTTACATGCACGTCATAGATATCATAGATAAATAATGAATATTATAAAATTTAAAATACTTCTCTCCAATTATATTTATATCAACTATAAATCTAAAATTCAAAGAGAATTTAAATTTATTATGCAAAATGCAATGTGAATCTCTCATAGAGCACTATGAACAAACTGTTCATAATGCTTTTTTATTCATTTATTTTAATTTGACTTTCATTATACTAATTTGTTGGGGAACATTGAAATTGAAAGAAAGGGATCAAAGTAAAAACCACGAAGAAAATAAATGACTTTAATAAATTTTGGGTTAAATGTTTATTATAGTCCCCATACATTTTAAATTATAAATATTAGTCCCTTCAGTTTCCAAAATTTAAGGACAAAATTAATTTTGGTCTTAAACTTTATTTTTTTTTTAGGCTACTGGTTTGAGAGATGAGGGAAAAAGCCACAAAAACAATCAATTTTAGTGTCAAATTGTTTAATTTGATAAGGGAAGATCGCATTAAATTTTTTTTTACCTTAAAACTTAGAAAAACATATCTGAGCTCAGTAAGAATTTTTGTTCCAAGTTGATTTCGAGTTTTAGGATGGTTTTTTAAGGCCATGAATGGGCATATCAGGTTTTCTATTATGTTTTCTAGGTGTTTTGGGTCAAACATAAGTTGAAAATTTGGTTTTTGGGTTGAAAAAACATATGCCCCGTTTATCCAGCCATTATGGTGGCAAAAAAACTAGGTAAGACGACGTGCTGTCTATTCCATAAAAATGATAAAAAAAAAAAACATTAATGTCCTAAGAATGTGAGCCTACTCTTGCAAGCCCACATGTGGGCCCTTACTAGATGAGTCAGATGCGTTGGCCTAGCTTACCAAGCCTAGCAGTGACTGACTTTTTTTTTAATTAATGCCTTTTTTATATTTATACTTTCAAATTTATGTTAAAATCTATATGTAAATTAATATTTATTCTCTCTTTTATTTTGTTTATCTAGACTCTTTTGGGTAATATTTTTAATATGTGTAACCTTACATAATATTTTTTTTTTACTTTTATTTTATTTAATCAATTTCAAGTGTTTCTATTTTTATTATCATTTAATTAAATAAAAAAAATAATTTTAATGAACAAAGTCATTAACACACAACCATCTCAAACATATGAATTATGAGACCGAATATCTTGATCTATATCTAACTCTTATTTTTTTTAACTTTCATATTCATTTATTGTTAATGACTTTTTATTTATTTATTAACAAATATAGTTCTTAATTTATTATATTATATATATATATATGTAAGTTTTTTTATTTTTTTTATTAAAAAAAAGCGTTGAAAAAACCTGTATATTCATATTTTATGAAAAATAAATTTGACTCGCTATAAAGTGTGGGTCAAATAACTAGTAAATCTAAAACGCTTGGAGAATTAACTGTGCAAAATGTATTATAGATCCCCTAACATGGTATTATGGACGGACTGTTTATAATGCCTTTTGTTTCCTTGTTTTTTTAACTTGGCCCCTATTGGACCAAATTATAAGCCAATTTGTTGTGGAATTGTAGAATTGAAAGATGGGGGACCAAACTAAAAAAACATAGAAGGAATAGGTGGCTTTAAAAATTTTGGATGAAATTTTTATTTTAGTTCTCATACTTTCCAAATTATAAATATTAGGTCTCTTCAATTTCCAAAATTTAAAGGCAAAATCAATTTTAGCCTCAAACTTCATTTTCCTTATTTTTTAGCCCCTGATTTGAAAGAGATGAGAGAAAGTCACCAAAATCCAGTGTTAGAGACAGAATATTTATGTTTGCATCAATTTTGGTCACAAACACGATTGATATTAGTGTCAAATTATTTCGTTTGATGAAGAGAGTCACATTCAATGTTTTTTTTTTAATCTTGAAAATGCCTAAAAAGACATATTTGAGCTCGATAAGATTTTTGATTTCAGGTTGATTTTAATTTTACGATGGTTCTTTTGTGTTTCTTTAGGCTATGAATGAGTTTATTAAAATGTGGTCAAAAACTAGATAATGCTAGACGACGCGTTTTTTGACTTATTTAAAAAAAAAATTAGGATGAACAACATGTCATCTATCCCATAAAAAAAATTCTTTTTATGGATCGAGCACATTGGCTTGGTTTGTCAAGCCTAGCAGTGCTTGATCTTTTCCTTTGTTTTATTAATTACTTTTTAATATGTATTTTTAAAAAATAATTTTTAAATTTATCTGTAATTTAATATCCTTCTTTCTTTTATTTGGTTTATCTAGACTCTTTTAAATATCGATTGTTCTATAGCTATTTTGTATGCATTTAATATTTTGAGAGAATGTTCTAATTTATCTATATTTTTTATATTTTACATAAATGAAATTTATTTTAAAAAATTAAAAATATTTATTTTTGGATAATATTTTTAATATGTGTAATCTTACATAATATTTTTTTTTTTTGCCCTTTGTTTTATTAGTCAATTTCATGTATGTTTATTTGTACTATCATTTAATTAAATAAAAAATCAATCTTTGTGAGCAAAGTCATTAAAGAAGCAAGTCAAAGATTCAAGTTGCGAATTTGAATATCTTGGTTTATATCTAAGTCTTATTTTTTAAAAAATTTTCTTCTTTATTTATCATCACTGACTTTTTATTTATTTATTATTAACACGCATGGTTCTCAATTTGTTTTATTAGATGTATACATGAGTTTCTCGATTTTCACTTTTGTTTTTTTATATAAAATAACACGTTTAAAAAGCTTGCATATTTATTTTTTAAAAATCTGACCTATGGCAGAGTGCGAGTTAAATAGATAGCAAAACACTAAAGTGTGTGGGTATTTCATTGTGCACATATCACTGTTAATCCTCTCACATTTTACGGTGGATCTATTGTTCAAAATTTTGCTTTTTTTTTTCAAATTGGTTCTTAAACTTTTTTTTTGTGCAATTGCATTTTTTTGGACCAAATTCAAGGGCAATTAAATCAAATTTTTTCACAAATGATAAAATTAAATGACAGGGGACCAAAGTAAGAAAGGTGGCATCCATGAATGATGGTTTCAAAGTTCATACAAAAAAATTAATTTTGTCCTCACACTTTAAAAATTATACATTTTTGATCCCTCAATATTTTTTTCAATTTAATTTGGTTACAAAAGTTTATTTTTGTTATTTTCTAGTCCCTATTTGGAAGATGGGAGAGAGAGGTCATTAGATTCCAGCGAAAGAGAAAAAAAGATGTCATTGACACCAATTTCAACCACCAAAACAATCGATCTTTGTGTCAAATGATTTCATTTGATGAAGAGAATTTATATTAGGTATTTTTTTGTTTTTCATCTTGAAAGTGCATAAAAAATAGATTTGAACTCATAAATATTTTTGGTTTTAGGAAAACTTATCAATTTTGTTCAGGTTGGCATTCTGGTTTTTCAATTGAAACAGTATGTTTAGTTTCAGAGCATTTCATTGTGTTGTTTCGAGGTTGTACTATATATATATATATAAACTTCAAAGTATTAATTTAATAAATATAATTTCAATTCAAATCCAAAGATACACATCTCTATTGATCCTCTCTCATTTTATGGTGGATCTATTGTTCAAAATTTTGCATTTTTTTCAAATTGGTTCTTAAGTTTTTTTTTGCGTAATTGCATTCTTTTTTAACCAAATTCAAGGGCAATTAAATTAAATTTATTCACAAAGAATAAAATTAAATGACAGAGGGTTAAAATAGAAAAGACGGCATACATGGATGATGGTTTTAAAGTTCACACAAAAAATTTAATTTTGTCCTCACACTTTAAAAATTATACATATATGGTCCCTCAATATTTTTTCAATTTAATTTGGGTGCAAAAGTTCATTTTTGTTATTTTCTAGTTCATTTTCTGGGAAAGGGGAGAGAGAGATCGTTAGATTCCAGCAATAGAGAGAGGAAAATATCTTTGACACCAATTTCAACCATAAAAACGATCGATTTTTGTGTCAAATGATTCCATTTGATGAAAAGAGTTCATAATAGATGCTTTTTATTTTTTTTTTAACCTTGAAAGTGCCTAAAAAATAGATTTGAATATTTTTGGTTTTGAGAAAGGTTGTCAATTTTGTTCAGGTTGGCATTATGTTTTTTCAATTGAAACAATATGTTTTGGTTTCAGAACATTTCAGCGTGTTGTTTTGAGGTTGTACTATATATATATATAGTTCAAAATATTAATTCAACGATCATAATTTTAATTCAAACCCAAAGATAAATTAACTTGAAATTATGCAATTCAAATTTAAAACACAAGCAAAAAAGTAGGAGTTGAACCGATATGACCTGATCGACATGACGAGTCCAAAAACAACCTAGACAACTGATAAAAATATAATTTGACTAAAAATAAATTCAAGATCATATTTTTTTTAAAAAAATATTGAGTTGACAACATATTGGATCGACATGGGTCAACCTGGGTTACCTTCCAAATCTGCAACCTAGGTCATGAAATCATGATAACTCAAAATAAAACAAATCAAGATAAATTATGAAACTCAATTCCTAATAAATCCATTATTGAATGATGAAATTAAAAAAAAATCAATACAAAAAAAAGACACAATAAAATGGCCTAGGTCATTTCGGGTTAACTTGCAAAACTCGTGATTTAGGTTATGAGAATAATATAATTTCATAGAAAAAAACCAAAAAAATGACAAGGATTAATTCATAATAATCCAAATGTTGAAGATGTTGAATGGTGAGATGAAAAAAATAAAAAAAATAGAAAAAAAACTCAAGTCAACTACGTTAATCCGTAAAACTTGCGACATGCATCATGAGACTTAGATAACTATAAAAAATCAAATCATAATAATTATGAAGTTCAATATCCAATATACCAAGTGTTGGAGGATGGAATTAGAGAAAAACATAGATTTTTTTTAAAAGATTAAAAAAACCTTATTTGGTTAGAATGGAATCAGAACGTTCCGGTCAGAACTTGGATAGAACTTTTGGAATGGGCTGAGATTTTGAGAGAGATGAAATCTATTTTGGTTTTTTTTTTAACTAGAACAAGATATATTGATCATTCCAGACAGAACATAATGGGATTGACAACCTTGGTTTTAGGTTGATTTTGAGTTTTGAGATAATTTTTTAGGTTTTCTGAGGCCATGTATAGGCCCGATAATTGCCTGACCTTTTTTTAAAAAACAAATTGATGCATTTTCTTATATTTTTTTCAAAATTTTTTATTTATATTTAAATTAATACCCATTCTCTCTTTTATTTTGTTTATATAGCCTCTTTTAAATGAAAATTATTTTTTTAATTATTTTGTAAGTATTTAATTTTTGAAGGGATTTTTCTAATTCATGTATATATTTTTTTTAATATTTTATATAGATGAACTTTATATATCAAAATAAAATTTTTATTTCCAAATAATATTTATAATATGTGCATCCTTGTATAATAATTTTTTCCTTTTATTTTATTCAATCAATTTATTGTGTATGTTTATTTTTATTATTGTTTGATTGATTAAAAAATTATTTTAATAAACAAATTTAGTGTAACACCCTCAAATTATAATGTCATGAAATCTCAAACATTTCTTTACTAATGTCAAGTATTGAATAGTATGTCTAAGATTATAATATTTGTTTTTTGAAATTTCGGCCGAGTTTCCTTTGTTTTGTGATGCTACCAAGTTATCGACTAAACTTCATTCAATCACAAATACTCAAATCTTCCACTTTGATCCAACCATCCTGGATCATATCCCATCTCATCAAATAATATTTCACATAACTATACTTCATTGTATTTTCTCAACCTTACATCATTAACAAATAACACATTAACTACAAACAATTATAAACTCAAAAGATTCATGTTAAACTAATTATTACATTAACATGCATTCATCTTTTAAACATGCATGATTATAATTACTAAATATTCTTTTTGAATAGTTTAATAATATTAATTCCTTACTCGTACATTTTAAATGTATAAGTACCAAAAGCAAAACATCTTCATGATACATATATTACAATTTAGATATAATACAAATTACATATAAAGCAAATATATTACATTTCACAAAATAAACAGATTAAAACACAAAGCCCATATTTAACCCTCTGTATTACCTCGTGAAAAACATGTATACATAACATTAATAAGAAATAAGGAAGATAACACATTAAAGATAATAAAGCTATTATGTTCACAAGTCTTCAAAATATATTAAATTATCTTTCATCACCAACTTACTATATATCAAAATTAATAACCCATTAATAATTTATTAATCATATATTTATAGGACCTCTGTAACCAACACTTATTGCTTAATTTTAATTTGGTAATTCACAAATTTTATCTCAAACCCGGCTAACCCTCTTATATAGCCAACATCCGACTATTCTCTATCAGTAGCCAATACAACCGGTAATCCCATATGAATTACCCAACATCCGGTTATTCTCTATAGCCAATATAACCGGTAATTCCATACGAATTACTCAACATCCGGTTATTCTCTATAAATAGCCAATACAACCGGTAATTCTACACTATCCAACCGGTAATTCCATATCAACCGGTAATTCTATACTAACCGGTAATTCCTACTAACCAACCGGTAATTTGCATACCAACCGGTAATTCTATACTAACCAACCGGTAATTCTATACTAACCAACCGGTAATTCCATACCAACTGGCAATTCATACTAATCGGTAATTCTATACTAATCGATAATTCATACTAACCGGTAATTCATACCAACTAACCGGTAATTCCTACTAACCAACCGATAATTTCATACAAACCGGTAATTCATACTAATAATACCAACAATTTCTTCATCTACTTCTTCCATATCAACATGTCATAAACAACTCATAATTAATAATGAAACTTTGAATTTTAAAAGAAAGTGATGAATCACTTACCGTCTGCTCGTGATGGCCCGACTCCTCCTGCCTGATGCCCTGCTCCTGGTACAACTCCTGAACCAATCAGATTGCATTACATTATTAATCCATTATCATTTCTCCCACGTGCCTAAATTTGAAGCACGCAATATCTTTTATTTAATTGGGGTTTACACCAAAATTTTCATTCATTTGTCACCTCATTTTCAACACGTAGTTTTAGTCAACCTTCTTCTTTTAACTCACTTAAAGAATTCTCCCATGAACTTTTCCTACCATTTATTTATTCCTTTTTTTCACATTCTTATGATGTTTCTTCACTTGTTCATATTTTGAATATTTCAAATAAGATAAAGAACATCATTTCTTAAACATAAAACAATCAAAACCTCATTCTTATATTTCCTCATCCTTAATTACAAGTTCTTTTCTTCAAAATTATTCAATTTCTTTCTTAATTACTACTTACATTCACTATTTCTATACTATTCTACCTTAATTCCATCATGCTTACTATTTTTCTCAAAATCCCCAAATTCTCATAAGAACCCTAATTTAAAAAAATCAAGATTATGAGAAATTAAATCAAATTTAATTGTCATTGTTTGACAACTTAAATAAACCCAAAAACACTTCATTCAAGTAAGAATCTAAACTTTTCATGCTTATCAATCTAAGTTCTCCCAACTTTTCTTCTTCTCCTAGTGTGGCTAGCCCTCCTCACCTTTCTTATATCTTCCTTCACATGGTTCTTCTTTAATTTAATGTTCCAAGTCTTTTAATCTTACAAGTTTTCAAGCTCTCTCTCACTTTTTCTTGTTTTTCTCTTAACTTCTCAGGTTCTTCTCTTATTTTCTTTCTTTTTTTCTTTCCACATTTGTTACTGCCCAGTCGGCAGTTCATAACAGAAAAGGGACTGCCTTGTTTTATTTTTAATGGCAAATTACCCTTTTACCCTTAATGAGTCTTTTTGCTTCCATTTAATAGTCCTTATTCTTTGATAGCACTACCGAGCTCCGTTCATCATAAAATTTTAATTAGATTTTATTTAATATATTTTAAGGTTCCTCATAAAATTTCAGCTCAATCTGATGGTCGGATTTAAAATTACGTCCAATAACGTAAAACTAATCAAATTGTGATTTTTCATCAAATTGCCGAATTTCTCTAAAAAATCTGAAATTTTAACCCAAGTTAAGAAATCATATTAGAAGGCTCCACGCAAATTTTCAGATAACCTGATCGAGAGTTACATATTTTTTTCCTTTTGTTTTACATAAAACTATTCAATTTATAATTTTTCGCCTAGAGGTTTTACATTTAGCAAATACTTATCTCCCGATTTTTCTAGTTTTATTTCTAATTATTATTTATAATTTTTTTATTTATTAACATAAATAGTTCTCAATTTATTTGATTATATATATATGCATAAACTTTTTTTTATTATAACTTAGAATATTTTTAACCACAAAAATATATATATATATATATATAAATTATATATGTAATTTTTTTTTTATAAAAAAGTAATTTTACCCATAACAAAACACAAGTTAAATATCTAGTATAAATATAATTCATGAATACTAAATTTTATATTATAAGAATAAAAGTACAGCCCTGAAATTCATAAGAGCAACTGAAGTGAATATTTTAAAAATCATAAAGTTTTGGGAAGGATAGGTGCACGGGAATTGCAATTAGCTAGTCCTGTAATGTAATAATATGATCCCATAAATTAACTGTAAACTGAAAATGAAGGGAGTTTTACTGTATTTCATCTCATAAATTACTATTTATTAGAATAGTGATTTGCTTTACTATTTTTTTTCTTTGAATTTTTTTAATTAATTTTTTTAATTTAATTTCATCTTTTAATATTAGATTTTTTTTATTTAATTATCACACTCTTATGACACGGATCCTAAATTTGACAGGTTAACCTGATTTGATGGGTTAACCTGGTTAGCTCATTTGTTTTTAATTTTTTTTTCAATTTCTTCTTTTAATATTGATTTGATTGAGAATTAAATTTTATAATTTATTTTGTTTACTTTTCATTAGGTTATCTTGATCTTATGATTTGAAAATAGTGTTTAACAAGTTATTCTGAGTTACCTCGGTTTGTTTTCTATGTCTTTTATTTAATTAGTTTTTTTTTTAATTTTATCATTCAACATTGGGTTGGTTGGGAATTGAGTTTTATAATCTGTTTTGATTTGCTTTTTATGAAAATATCTTAGTCTTAAGATTATAGTCAAGAGTTTTGGCATTTTAATCATTGTTAAACCATGTCATTTTTTTTAAAAAGGTTATATTGGTCTCATCACCTAGATTACAAGTCTTTCAACATTGAACTTGTTTTTTATTGAGTTGTCCCCGTCTGATAAATCGAGTCGCGAGTTTAACAGGTTAATCAAATTGACTCATTTTTTCTCTCTTTTTTAATTGATTTTTTTTAATTTTATTAATTAATATTATGTTTGATTGAAAATTAGATTTGATAATTTGTTTCAATTTGTTTTTCATTAGGTTATCCTGGTTTCATGACTCAGTAGTGCTTAAAAGTTAACTCGGGTTGACTTGACTTATTTTTTATGTTATTTTTTAATTAAAATTTTTACAAATTTCATTGTTCAACATTTGGTCTAATAGGGAAAATTGCGAATTGAGCTTTATAATTTGTTTTGACTTTCTCTCTATGAGGTTATTTCAGTCTTAAAATCAAAGTTACATATTTGACAGGTTAACGCGGGTAAAATTAGGTTATTTTTTTTATTTTTTCTATAATGTTATCTCGATTTGATGACCCGGGTCATGAGTTTGATGGATTAATTTATATTGTTTTTTATATTATTTTTTTAATTAATTTTTTTAATCTCATTTTTCAATATTGAGCTAATTGAAGATTGAAATTAATAATTTGTTTTGATTTGTTTTTCATGGGGTTATCTCGGTCTAATGACCCGGGTTGCAAGTTTGACATATTAAATAGGGTTGGTTTTTAGATTCTTTTTTAATTTCATTACTTAATATTGAGTTGATTGAGAATTAGACTTTATAATTTATCTTCATTTGTTTTCTATAGGGTTATTATAGTCTTAGAACCCGGGTCATGAATTTGACATGTTAACTCATGTTATTCAAAGTCAATTCAATATATTATTATTTTAATATTAAAAAAAAAATCATTTTGAAATTTTATTTAGTCAAGTATTGTTTTCATGAATTGTATGAGTTTTGAATTAGTAAAATCAACTAAATTACACTGAGTAAATTTTTTATATGATTTTTTTTTTCTAGGGAAAAAAGCATTAATAATATTTAAATAATTTTTTTATATTGAAGAAAATTTTTACTTAATTAACTGCATCAGTCAAACATGTAGTTTTAAGTAACGGGACATAAAATGCTTGCCGTTGCAAAGACTTCGTTATAGTGTCTACTCATCCCCAATTAGGCGCGTATTACAGCAGTTGAGTCGTCGCCCAGCGAAACACAACACGCATGTCGCGCGCGTTAGCAAAGGATGAGGCCGGCGGCAAAGCGCCACATAAATCTGCGTAGTAAACTGTAAAAGATTAAAAAATTAGAGTCCCCAATAAAGAATTCCACAAAATCCAGAAACGGACAACACCATTGGACCACGTCGGCACGTTAGCGGAATTCCAACCATTTTAGCAAACTCCAAAAATCTCCCTCACATAGAAGTAGTTTCAGTTCATCCTTTTCTTCTCACAGAAAGTGCAGAGAAACTTAATAACTGGTTGCTTCAATAAGGTTTCCAATTCCTCTACCCTTCTCCTTACTTTTCTACTAAATTCTCCCGGAAAATGTTATTGTTTGTTTCCTGGTAAAAGAACACAAAGTTGTAGGTTGGATTTTGATTAGGTTGTAGATTTTTTTATGCTTTTCTTTTTGTGCTTGGCTGCAGAGAAAGTAGTGGAAAGAAGGAAAATTGAAGCCTCTCTTAAAATAATAAGCAGTAATTCAATTCCTGTTACATTAGGTTTAAAGTTGAGTTATATTTCAATTGTTTAGCAACTAAATCTGTTAGATCCAATTTTCATGTTTGTAATTTCTGAGATAGCTTCTGTTTTGTTCATGCACTGAAAGTTTGAGCTTGTTTTGATCCTGGCAGGTGTCAATAATTGTTTGTTTTGTACAGTGATACCTATTTGATCTCTGTACACAACTGTTAAACACAGTCTAGGTTAGGGTTTCTAAGGTAAAAGAGTTTGAAAATACTGAGCAACTTGCTGTGGCAACTTCAACTTTGAATTTGAGTATGATTCGTGTTAGTTCTATACAATTTTCTCATGAGTTAAGGGTTCACAATAGTCATGGATGCAGTAATCAAGACACTGTAAGTAATTATCATTATTATTATTTTTTTAAACATTTCAATATGAAGTCAAATAAGCAAATGCAAAACTGAACTTTACACGGTCTGTTTTCCATTTTATATTTCCCTGTTTTTCACAGAGTGCAATCAGAAGGAACAGAGTACAGTTGATTAATGTAAATCTTTCTTCTCAATTTCTGGTATGTGCTCATATGGATTTGAAAAGTTTATCTGTTATACTTATCACGTTCGTAGAAGCAATGCCTCACAATTACTAGTCTTTGTGCATGGTGTTTTTTTCTTCTTCTTACATTTGTGATCTCGTTCTGCCCATGAAGATTATTGGTGCTACCATTTTTTTCTCACTAAGTCACTATGCATCGCATTTTCATTTATGATGAGTTTTATTTATTGTGAAAGCAGAGTCTGATACCATCGAATTTGTGTGATTTGCATGTTTAGCGACAGGATCCTTGGAGTCTCCATCTTCAAAACTGCATACATAGGTCACTGAGTCCTGTACCTTCCAGATGTATTGTGTTCCTTTGCCGATCTGTTCTAACACCAGGTGAAGGAAATGGGATTCCTGTTCTGAAATCTGCAGCCATGGCCTTGACAAGGTATATTCACATGTCATTCACCTTTTTTGTGTGTCCCTGCAATATAAGATAATAGTCACTGCTGGGATTTCAATGAATAATTTTGCACTCTTTATTGATAGGAAATCAAGTTTATATACACAAATTCTAGAATCCTAATTTAGGTAGGGTATGGTTGTTTAGGCTAAATCTATGCTATAGTAACATAGGACAACTACTTGGATGGATATTATGTAGCATTATAGATTGCAAGATAATAACAGAAGATACAACATGATTTTAGGCACAGGCTAGATGTGCTTTGTTGAAGTTTGATTCTGAACCATACAATCTTCCTTTATATGCCCCTGCAAGATTGCACTTTCATCAGCAAGACCACTCTTGTTACGTAATATTTTTGTATGCTCTCTAGACAATGGCTTAGTCAGCAGGTCAACCAATTGATCTTGTGTATGAACATGGCGGACTTGTGTACTAAATCTTGTACCAAATAAAGATCAATTTGAATATGTTTCATACAAGAATGATTCACTAGATTGAAGCTTAGATGTGTAGCACCAAGATTGTCACAAAAGCTGTGGTGTTGTTTTGAGTATTAAGCCAAGTTCAGTGAAGAGATTGAGAAGCCACATGGTTTCGAAGGTTGCATTTGCAAGTACTCGGTATACAACCTCCGTGAAAGATTGTGCAACAACTCTTTGTTTCTTTGAACTCCAGGATATTAAAGTTGATCCTAGAAAGCAAATGCATGTAGAAATGAAATTCTGATCATCACTGTTGCTAGCCTCGTCAGCATCAGAGAAGGTTTTTAAAATAGGTGCACCAACTTTTGTAATCTGTATATCATGAAAAACAATTTGTTTCAAATAACGAAGAAGCTTTTTGGTTGCTTCTTAGTGAATTTGTGTTGGCTTGTGCATAAATTGAGAGAGCTTGTTCATTATAAAAAAGATATCTGGATGCGTCGAGGAAAGATACTGAAGACTTCCAATAATTTGATGAAATTCTGAACTGTCCATAGAAGCAGTGCCAGCAACCAATTTAAGAGATTGACTTGTTGACAGCGGAGTAGAGATATCTTTCGCACCATCCATATTAGTATTGGAAAAGAGATCACAAACATATTTATGTTGATAAGAATAGCTTGCTCGAGTAGGTATGACTTCAACACCAAAGAAAAAATGAGGGTCACTGGCACTTAGTTGCTTGATAATAAAGGTCACAAAAGTAGAATCATTGCCTGCATCACAAGATCATCAACGTAAACCAGGAAATAGCAAGTGATAAAGTCTTGATTTTAGATAAACAATGAGGAGTCTGCTTTGGAATTGTGAAAACTAAGCTGAAGAAAGGCATTTTTGAGAGCTATATACTAAGCCCGTGGAGCTTGTTTAAGCCCATAGATGGTTTTTCACAATTTATAGACATTGTTAAGTTTTGACAAATTTTTAAACCTCAGGGGTGCACCATATAAACTGTTTCACTTAATTCCCCATTTAAAAAACATTATGAACATCCATTTGCCTCAACTTCTATCCATTCATAACAATAATAACCATAATAGTGGGCTAAATGTTTCCTTATAATCCAAACTAGGTCTTTGATTGTAGCCTTTTGCGACAAGTTGTGCTTTGAACCTATCTACTCTACTAACCCATCAACTTTTCTCTTTATTAATAGTGGGCTAAATGTTTCCTTGTAATCCAAACTAGGTCTTTGATTGTAGCCTTTTGCGACAAGTTGTGCTT
>Ga0325410_1001721_pt1 | contig 24232 bp, 20 predicted proteins | sample PopdelMetagenome_16_FD_206182 | JGI IMG/M metagenome (GOLD analysis project Ga0325410, IMG submission 206182) | Populus deltoides microbial communities from Bellville, Georgia, United States - Xylem-PdIQD-R3 | ecosystem: Host-associated > Plants > Phyllosphere > Stem > Wood/Secondary xylem...
TTTAATGGTTACAAAATGGAGGAATTATGGCTGTTACGATCAGAATTAATTCATGGAGGTTGGAAGAATAATAACAGAGGCAGCTGAGTAGGTGGTGTTGGTGAGGGTAAAATGATACCACCATTAATGACCTCCTCGAGCCATAGCATGAAGTTACAGTCACTGCTAGAATTTGGGTGGTCCCATGAACCTGTGCCATGGCTTAATTTAGCCTTTATGCCTCAGACGTTGGAAAAAGTAACATAGCCATAGCCATTGATGAAAGTGTGAAGCTAGAACGAAAGCTACACACGAGCATGATTATGGGGGGGGACATAGGTAATGGTGATGACTAAATGTTTGGTTTGGAGTCACACACCATGTGGCTCGTAGCACTAGACCTTGGGTTTCACTTCATTTCTTCTCTTTCCCTCCCTCGATGATCACACTCTTGACTTTCGATTGCTTTTGGTTCTTGTCACTGTAAAAAGGAGTTCTTTAACCTGTATTATATATTATACCACCTTCCTCTTCCTTCCAAGTTCCATCTTGTTTTTTCATCACCATCCCATGAACAATACACACACACACAGACACACACTTCCTTTTTGGGTGGCTGTGATGCGATGCGATGCTTACCCACTTCAAGATGTTGTAAAGGAAACCAAATTTGCAACTATTCTCTTTGGTTTCACATGCAATGAGCGGTTCTTGCACCTTGTTGTGAACCATTATTGCATGGGAGAAGGTAATGAATGAGCCATGGTGCTTGGTGGTTAGATCAGGAGAGAAGATATACAGCTCTCCTCTATTGAACCAGGTCCATAAATCAGATCACTTGCATCATATGTGTATAATAATGAATTCCTTATCAGTCCAGCTAGTGTTTTCTTTTATCACAGTTCATCTACCGATATTCATACACCAAGACTAAATCCATTCTCAATAGGGTTTTAAGCAGGTAAACTGTTTGAAAATGTATGTTCTTACATAAAAAAATTATTTTTTTATGATCTATCACAAGATTAATTTGTTGCTGATCATAACGTGGGGAACATCCAAGATTATTATTAATTGCTAGTCAAGATCGAAATATAATATTACCACCCTGAAAGATTACCAGAATACAAAAATGAAGCCGTACAAAAGGGAAAGAGTTCATCTCTATAAACGAATAAATAAAAGGGAAAAGGTGGATGGAGAAGCATGCCAAGCTCCATAAAGGTTAGACATTTTTCAATAACGTGTGAAGAGGGAGCTAAAAAGCCAAATAAACAGAGCATGTGATTCATGGAAATTCTGGACGTGAAAACATAAAAAACGAACGAGAAAAAGGCAAAGAAAATGGATGCTCTGTTTGTTGGAGAAAAGTTCCAAATCCTTTTTGGGATGCTTAGTTTTTTTGTTTTGATTGAAAAAAGAAAAAGAAGAAATGTGATCAAAATCCTTTGTGGCCTGTTTCAAAGTGAGAGCAGCTGCCAGAATCACACACAGCCAGAGGGAAAGAAGACAGCTCCGCGATGATCTTTCCTTTCCATTTCCTTTTTCTATCCAGAGCGGAGCGGATGCTTACTACTTTTATCATAGTGGGGATCCAAACACAAGTCCAACGACTATAATCAACTTGCTCTACTCAAAATCAAATCTTGTCCTGCTGGTCTAAGAAGTTTGATTCTGCTGCTGCTTCTTTCGACTTGATGAGTTCAAGTACAGGATCTTAAATGAATGGGTGTTTCTTCAATGGAACAGGATGGGATTGGTAGCATATTTCTTTTTCCAAGAAACATTTCTTTAAAAGTATACTTTTAGTGAGAAAAGACAATATCACAACCTTCATATTTTACAAGTGCAGTCGATGGATGTAGAGCCGAGTTTTCCAAGGACCATCATACAATAAAAACACACAAAATCCACAACTCTAACTCAGATAACAGCATCAAAAACCAAGAAAACGAAAAGAGGATCTCATGCATGTCCAGGAAACTTTTCAGCTCTTGAAGAACATTAATTGCACCTATCCATATGCCTAAGCATGAGCTCCCAATTCCAGTAGTAAAGTGTGACTAATGGCATCTGATCCTGGGCCTATGAATTGGATGGGACCTGAGATTCAATCAAAACAGATAGATAATCAATCACAAAGCATGATGATATAAAGTGCATGTTTTACAAGGATTAAAGCGTATTAAAACTCCTATCAAGATGGCCAAATAAAGGATACTGTTCGATAAATTTATGACTCACCAGGACTAATGTAGCGATTATTGATTGCCCACTCATTCTTCAGGGATTCAAATTTTTTGAAAGGACCACCTGAAATTTCATTGATAGCATGTAAAATTTGCTGAACAAGTTTCTAGTTTGAATCCATGTTAGTGATCAGTGCAGAAGCCATTTATAATGAATGATACAGAGGTCATAGGTACTATCAGAAGTGAGATGGCACTATGTATTAAACGATTAAGGAGAGGAGAGTGAATAGAAAAGAATTTATACCTTCGAGTTCCACCATTGCCTTCTTGATCACAGGCTTGAATTTACCTGCAAAAGAATAAATGTATATAAATTTGATAACCTTTTTATCATGAAAAGGACAGGGAACTCCAAAATGTCACTAGATTGGTCAACTAAAAGTTCTGAGAACTTTTTGAAGCTTATATTAGATCTCCATAACCCAAGGTCCTAATGCAGAATACTTTAACCATGACTTGATTTGTGTATTCCAACCAGGAAATGAATGTGCCACAGTCAACACAAACACGACTGTCCAAAAAATGCTAAAGAACAGGAGAATACCATGTCTCCTCTCTACGTCCATCAAAGAAGTCAACGCAGTCCCACCAACAGTCCATTCTGCAACAGGAGCGCCCAAATTCCCAACCTGGAGACATAACAATATTAAATTAAAATATTAATTCAGCAGTGCCAGAACTTTCCTGTTGCAAAAACAGCACAACTTTTTAGTAGTCTTATAGCACTCAGAAAAGACAAAATAAAACTAGAAGGAGAAGGAAGAAGAAAGAAGCAAATAAACAATGTTACAAAGGTAGAATCACTCACCGACGATATCAGCCCAGTTCTTCCACTATGAAGGAGAGCTCCAGCACCATAGCCCAAAGCATAGCAGTATGTAGCATCAAAGTTTGTTGGCAAACCACATCTTCCTTCATACCTAAGTACAATCCAAATATAAGGAAATCTATAACTAATCCTGCACTAATTTTTTCATTACATTCCAGGATAAGAACAATGTCAAATGATTTTTCCAAACAGATCATGTAACATCAGACCTAGAAAATACTGACTCAAAATGGAGATTAGATTTGTAGTTAATGGAGATAATTACCCGAAGAAGTGGGACTGTCCTTTGAAAATGCAATTGGATTGACCTATCTGCTTCCTCTTCTCCAACTCAGTCTCAACCATTTGAATAAGCATTTTCTCTGTCTCAATTTTGGCAACCTTAAGGTAAAAGCAAAGATATGAATGAATAATGATGCCAGCTTAATTCAAATGGTGAAAAACAGACATAAAATGAGACATAGAATAAATACCTGGACATTTCCATGTGGATCTCTTTCAAGCATCAATTGTTCTTGAATTGCTGGTGGCAAAAATTCAAAAAGCTGCAGGGATTGATTTGTAAGTTTCTTTTTCCACAGCCCGTCTTCATCTACCACATCATGTGCCAAAATTTCATTTAGTTCCGCTATAAGGTACTGAACCTGAAAAGAAACACCCAATAAACATTGCCACTTCAATAGATAGCTGTAGATTGAAAAATGAACATTACATTAAGATAAAAAAAAATAAAAATAGGAGCAGTGCCACTAAAGTTACAAAAAAAAGTAACCTACCTCAGGAATGAAATCAATTAAACCTTCAGGAACAAGAATCACGCCATAGTTATATCCAAGATCAGAACGTTTACAGATTATATCAACTATGTAATCTGTAACATTTTTCAGTGTCAGCTGCTTTGCAGCAACCTGCAACAAGATAAAACAGGGTAAGAGAATGTATATGGGAAGCTTTTCTTCAAATGAAAATAACTGAACTGCAGATACCACCAAAATGATTTTTCCTGAGAACTTTTGAAAATTCATATCTATCAAAGTAAGCACTCTCATTTGACAGCCCATTGCAGGGGCCAATCAATTACTAAGCTTTGCAATCAAAAGTCAAAATAACCTCAACTTTCCCATGTCAACTTGAGCATTAATTACTAATGAGGTTAAGTCAATGGATCAGTTTGGACAAGTCAGCTAACATAAAATGGAGACCATAATTATATGCAACAAAAGAAGGATACAAGGTACTTGAAACTTGTCAGAGTCAAAGCAGTCACCAACTATGGAACGGAGGTTTTTTCACAGAGATGCAAAACACGTGATACACTGATAAATTACCAGTAAGCAAACTCAACCAATAAAATAATCGAAACTAAAGAAACAAATTAACATAAGTACCTCTTCTCCAATGATGGTGATGTTTGGATGAGTTTGCAAGGCACACTCCAATGTAATGTGTGAAGCTGCACGTCCCATAAGCCGGACAACTGCAGCAAACACAAATTAAGAGTAATCATTACTTTTAATCATTGTTAATATGTACAATATGCCTGTGTACATTCGAGATAGTATCGAGAAAGCAAATTCATTATAGCATATTGAACTCAATTTGACACAACAGGTAGTTTAAGCTGTGTGGTTGCATGAGAAACTAAAGATTTCAGGAATAAATACAACAAAGTGACAACATGGAAAATACAGAAGTTAGAGCCAGTTCAAGCACAGGTACTTGGTGAAAGAACATGAAAGCACAGTTTAAATTGCCATCTGCACAATACTATATGGAAGGAAAATCGAACACAATTAGCCAACCTTACTATCATATTCACTTCAAATTCATTAACAGAGAAACAAATTATTTGGAGAAAAATTATGTAATAACTTACAATGATAATATTTTCCAGTTGATCGAGCATCAATCATGACATTTCCAATCATTTCTGAATATATCTGCATGCACCAAGAATATTATCAATGTTCTATAGCATTAAGTTAGTGACAAAAAGCATATCTAACTACCAATGGCATTAGGATTGGTTGTGACTGCATTCCATGACAGCATTATTGAGAACGCAGACAAAATAAGTTGACTGTACACGCTATTAGAATCAAACTGAAAAGACTTGCAGCATGGCATGGGAAGGATAAGATTGAAAACTCCAAAAATAGTTAATCAGAAATACAAATTGCATACAAGCAATAATATTGATTCAGCAGGGACTTCACTGTTGAGTGCGCAAAATAAACATCCATGAAATAGAACAACTCAGGCATGGTAGGCCAAGCAAGTGTTAAAGGCAAGTGCAAAGACTAGCCCTGCACACACACAGAGAGGCACATATGTGCGCGTAAATATATACTGCACACATGTGCACATGCAAATATAGATACAGGTGAAGACCATGAATAACAAAATTGAGATTCTACATTCTATAAATAAAGTGTCGAGCTTTGGGAAATTCACATTTGTATGATGAAATTCTATACGATATATTGACATTTTTAGGAGAGTCAATAAAATGAAACAAATAAGGTTAAAAGTAACAAATTTTCTAGAAAAGATAAACAAGTGTAGCTCAATCGTCAATAATCTGTAAGGTTTTATATACAGAGATAATTTTTCGTGCTTCAAGCATGGAGTTTCCATCCAATCACACATAATGTTTAAGCAGATCTTCATGAAAGAGTACAATCAAGTAATTCCAACAACAACTACATTTTTTAACATGTAATATAGGGAAAATCTGATATACTAACATTTTGATTAAAATAGAAAAGAATACTTATAATTACCTTGCAAGCAGTATCAAATCCAAAACTGGTAGGAACTTCCTTGGATTTCAAATCACCATCAATGGTTTTTGGGCATCCCATCACCCGAGTTTTCAAACCTTTAACCCTGATTGAACAATAAAGGAAACAAAATTTATACCAAAAGGGCTCCTGGTAGTTGAAAAAAGTTCTCTTCTCATTCCACAGTATTAACATCCCAATTCAAAAAATATTCCAACAACAAACTTCCATCAAGGCATACCAGAAGTCTTCAGCAAGGAGGCAAGCATTTGTGTTTGAGTCATCCCCACCAATAACAAGAAGCCCATCCAAGTCAAGTTTCTTTGCTGTTTCTTCAGCTTGTTTGAACTGCAGTTCACACCCATTAATCCTCAGCAAGTCTTAAAAAAAAATCACGAAACCTACAGAAAAAAGTCTCCACTAGGAACAAGTATGGAAATAGTCACCTGCTCAGGCGTTTCAATTTTGTCTCTTCCACTGCAGATCATATCAAAACCACCCTAAAATAAAAGATACAAGAATAAAATCAGATACAAACTTCCACTTAATACTGCATGTACACCCGTAAAAAATGGATGGACATTCAGTAACTATATTAGAATGGAGTGAAAACAAGTACAGGACAAGAAAAGAATGAGACCCCCCCCCCCCCCCATGTTTAAAACTTTCACACAGGAAGCCTTCAAATTGCACTGAACCAGTTAATAATCCAACATCTAAACTAACTACACCTCATATCGCAATTACCAATACACACTCTCGAAGCACCTCAATCACTAAATTCTCTGCATTATTAACTCAAAACCATCTCAAATAACTGCAAAATTAACAATTTCCAATAAATATATACTTACAAAAACATTGATCCAACTTACAATTCGAAACCATCCCACATTCACATAAAAAACTTGAAAAGAGGAAAACTTTACCTGATTTCTATAAGGATAGATATAGTCGGCATTCAATTCAACATATTTGCACTTCATGATCCCAGCTGGACCTCCCTTAAACCCATACAATACACTTCCTTTCGCCCGATCCTGCAAATAATCTAAACCACCACCGCCACCAACCAATCACAAACCCCACGATACCAAACCATAACAGCTACATTTCGTTCAATAAGATGACTTACCGAAGATTCCAGAAATAACATTATGACCACCAGGTGCTTGTCCACCGGACAAAACCACACCGATCTTCAACTTCTGATCTGAACTCAACGTGTCCACATCGTTTGGCACCAACTTTGCTGATGGTTGCCCAAACAGATTCGGAAACAGCTTCGCTATCTCAGCTGCCAAAAAAATATATCAAGACTTCAGAGACTTAATTAATTAATTAACGGTTTAATCAGCAAAACACTGATCAATCTGTGAAAATAGGGAAGTTAGGAGAGACGAAAATGACCAGGATTGCCGGCGGCGGAACTACGAGTGCCGTCGACGATTTTGAAAGGGTTTTTTAGGACAGAAGGTAGAGGGAGCGCGTGATCGATACGGCTGGATTGGACTTCGCTGTAAACAGAAGCAAAGCGACCGCTGGCCCGAGCGGAGTCGCCGTTAATTACAAAAGCAGGAGCCATGTTTGACAGTTACACCTGACTGAACTCTCACTTTAGTTTTTTTTTATATATATACTGTAAGAGAGAGAGAGTGAGAGCGTTTTGTTTTGGTCCTGGGGTCTCAATGGGATTTCCGCCCACAATAGTCCCTAAAGGCTTGACATGTAGTAAATCGAAGCCTAATTAACTAGTTGACTTCTTTCGTCCACAAATACATGGAAGGATACAGGTGGGAGTAAGGGTGTAAGAACTAAGAAGGGAAAATAAAAGCCTTAATTTGATAGATATTAAAGAAGAGTAACTGATTTGAACAAATATTCCTAATCGAGGGACCATGTGGTGGGGGGGAATTGCGAGATGCCTCTTCCTTCCCGGGAAGAGAGCTCGATAATTTGCGGCCTGGCCCACGGTTTTGAGAGTATCATGAAGATATGGATGCTTAGAGTGTTAGACGTGGCGTGTTGTAAGAATTGATTGGGTACAAATGGACGGTTCGGAATCTTTTGTTGAGTTTGCTGTGGGCACCAAACCACTGTGTTGTTGTTGGTGGTGGGCGGCGCGTGTTTTGTAAACGCTATAGGATATTCCAGGATACTTATTGGATAATGATCCCAAGCAAATGACGTAATTGTTTTTGTGTATATGATAAAAATAAATTAAATAAAGTTATTAGTTATGGTATTGTTTTTTTAATTTGAGTGAAGAGTTGATGATGGTATCCAGTATTGTCTTTTACATGGATGGAAGTATTATTATTATTTTTTACAGCGTGTCTGGTATTATAGTGTATAATTTTTTTTAAAAATTTATTTAAAAATATATTAAAATAATATTTTTTTGGATTTTTTTATTAATATATTAATTTTAAAAAAAACTATAAAAAATCCAATTTAATAGTTTAATATTTTTTTAAAGATAAACACATTTTTTAAAAGAAAATAAAAGTAAAAGCTGCTACACAAAGTGATAAGCACAGGTAATTGCACAGTGTGCTGGCCTAGGTGTTGTTTTTCTATTTTCACTCAAGTGGAAGCAAATACTATTAAGTAATTGTTTGATTGCTATGTTGAAACGATTGGATCACCTGTTTTGAAAACACAGATTCTATATTTGTCTCTTCCATCCAAAAACACTAACCAAACCTCAAGAACCTTTGATATTAGCTAAGAAATAATGCTGTCAAATTTGTTGACATAAAACTATTCCATTGCTGAACGGACAGTTAGTACGTAGCATGCTAGCTTTAGGCTATGGAAGTTCCGCAAAATGAAACAAACAATTCAAGGAAAGGCCAGTTTCATCTCCTCTCCGCCGCGTTGCATTCACTGAAGCTACCTTGCTGGTGTTATTCAGTGTAGATGCAAATGCTCTAGCTATGAAAGTTTCTGCCCAAATCCTGCTCAGGTACTTGGAATACTGACTGCACAGTGAACAGAGGTCGAAGATAGGTTGCTTAGTGGCTAGCCGATTCGCCTTCCTCACCTAACGAAAAGTAGCCATTCTTGTGAACATTGTAATGAGTTATGAGTCGCTGGTTCTTCCCTTTATCTGTCCTACATGTTCTGAAAGGTCAGGGAACAGTTGTCATTTGATTAGTCTACACTGCTTCTTTAATGGCAATGGCCTTAGGCTTTACCTTCGACGCTATCATTGCGCCAGCATGTGGTGTGTAGCATTTAGATGACAACAAGTTGCTTTAAAGAGATAAGCATATCCATTAATTAATTCAGAACAAGATTGGTTATTCATGGTGTACCACAATGATTATCACATGCTAAACATTTCCATTTGATCTTTGTTATCAAGGAGGAATCCATTAAAGAGATCGATTCCCCTGTCTAGCTGTGAGAATCCATGTAAGATTTCTTCCATGATTGCATCAACCCTTCATCGATTCAGTTCATCTCATCATCTAGAAGTGGTTACAGAGGAGAATCCTGGCTACATTATGAAGCAAAACTCAAGAATTAAAACATGCTTTGTCTCTCATCCACCCACAACCTTCCTCGATAATCATTATGTTAATTATCGCCATATGGACCACCGTCATCAGAATGTGGTGATGTAGTTCACTGTTTTTGCCTCAAAAATCGTCAGAACATATCTAGAACTGGATCGCAGCTCTTTGATTACCATAACCTGACAACTAGATGCTACATGAATAAATCTTGCATGGCATTTATGTCGTCAGCCATCCCAAATCGTCACTTCCCTATTTCATTATCAGTATCCTAGGGCAAAGCTTGCTGCGAACACGAATGTACACAGTTAGGTAAAGGACAGGAGCTAGAAATTCCTAACGAGCGTTCTTTCAAACTTTTAGAAGAGGAAAGCTAGGCCAACGGTTAATAATTGAAAGCCTTTATTGAGACTCGAGAGAGAGGGTGCTTTCTACCTTAACTAGCAAGGATGGCTTCTTTAAAGATGGGAGCATGTGGGTCAAAAGGAATGTCTTTGCCCCATAATTTATTGGATAATAACTTTAACATCATCTTCAAATTCATGATTAGTCCCCCCCCACCATGCCAACAACAGCCTTCGCTTCAATCCTTGAAAATGCAGCAAGTACACCCGAACTGATTCGTACCAGGCACGTGACACCAACCAAGAATTCTGTCAAGGCAGTGCTTCCTTTCTTAATTCAGTATCTTAATTTAATCCCATAGGCTTATTGGAACCTCATACTTTCAAAAGCATGCCACCTAACACTGCCATGTCAAGGGAATTGTTAAAGGTCTAGTTCACATCATAATCACTAGCTCAATTAACAGACCAAATGTGCTTGCTTTTCTTTCTCAGACAACCAACCTACTAATCTCATAAGTTATGTGTACCTCTTTCTACATTCAAGACATAATCATGCCTGATCTGACCCACTTGCCAATTGTGCATAAATCATTTTGTTTTTGTGCAACTCTTCCTTCATAGCTCCCTGGTTCAGGATGAAAGCATCCAGGGTAGACAAGAAGCAAAAACTTCAGCAAAGAGGATGCAAGGCCTTTTGTTGCAGTTGCAGGCTAAGTGTCTCTTCTTCTGAGGAAGCGGAGAGCTCGAATCCCGATCGGTTTGCATCGATCTCAAGCCTGGCACATGCGATGGTACAAGAGAGACTAGACCAGATGATTAGAGAAAGGCAAGAGGCAAGACAAAGAGAGAGAAGAAGGAGACTAAGAAGTGATGGGACTAAGTTTATAGTAATGGTAGCTATGGAGAAAAGCTCTTACGATCCAAGAGAAGATTTTAGAGAGTCCATGGTTGAGATGATCATGGCAAACCGGCTACAAGAGCCAAAAGATCTCCGTAGTCTGTTGAATTATTACATGTCAATGAACTCTGAAGTGTATCATGGAATGATACTGGAAGTTTTCCATGAGGTTTGCACCAATCTGTTTTTATGCTGTAAATGTCATTGATGGACAATCTTGTGAAATCTTTTAGATGTTAGTGTTGCTAGTCAGCATTCTCGGTGGATGGTTACTCGGAAGGGTCAGTCCTGCCAAGTAAGAGAGTAGTCTTATGTTAATAAGTATGCTGTAATGCTACAACAAACAGTACTATCCAAAGCTCAATCAGAATAGTCAAAAGGTTATTTATCTTGATTCGCTTCAAGAGATTTCGACATTGAAGGTTGAATTCAGTACTAGGTTTTTGCAGATCCATTTCATGGAGTTAATGCTTGAACTGTTATTAACTTGTAGTGCTGATAAATATTTGAACAGAACATGTAAGCAAATTATTCACTTGGAAATGATTCTTCAATGCACCAAAGTTATATATATGTAGGGTTTAGAATAGCTAGCCAAGTTTAGATTCATCATTTTGTATATTGAACTCACCATGTCTCAAGCAAAATGTGGAAGCCAAGTTCAGATTCATCATTCTGTAAATTGATCTGACCAACTCTCAAGCAAAATGTTCTATCACTCATCAATATAAAAAAAGAGGGACCAGTAACAAGAACTCAGTGGTTAAATTTACACCCATGTTTCAAGAATTGATGGCTTTTATTAAAAAATAATATAAATTATATATTGAGACCTTACTTAAAAGTTTAAGTTTTTAGATTGAATTGGTTATTTGACAAGGTATCAGAGTCTTGATGATCAAGCGGTCACGAGTTCGAATCTTACCATCCCCATTAATTTGATAAAAAAAAATTAAGTACAAGGTAGTGTAAATCTGTGCAAATTTCAAGTCTGAAGAGCTTTCACTCGAGGATGTGTATTAGAAAATAATATAAATTATATTATAAAACCTTACTTAAAAACTTAAATTTTTAGATTAAATTGGTTATTTAACAGCTTTCTTGTCCCTTGAAATTGTGAAGTTGTTGATGAATGTGATGGGTAAAGTAGAAGCAGCCAAGTTGCCTTAATGATGCATTAGCGCAAACAGCACAATCATCTTGTCTACTTTCCTATACTCCCCTGACATACATAAACTGTCCTGCAGCTAGCAATAATGCAATCCCTTATACTTGCAAGTAAAGAACGTGACCACAAATAACCTATCACACTCATCAGAACATTATATTATTTGGAATCCTTACAATGCAAAAATCAATAACTTATTGCCTCATTGTTATACACATCATACTTATAATCATCCATGGTGATAGCTGTTTACAGACAGAAACCAAATACTTGGTGCTAATGGATACGTACATGACCAGCATCACGTACAGATTGATGAAGAAATTGTGAAGACTTGCCGAAGATCATAGCCCGTAAAAAGCCCAATTCAATATAAAGTTTTCAGGACTTCATCGCTTACCAAAATGCTGAGAAATAATGGCGATGTGAAGGACAGTGGTTTTATTACTTCTCTGGACAAAAAATTGCAGACCGGCTTTGTCGTATCCAGAGACCTTAGCAGCTAGAAAGTTAACATACAAGTTTTACGGTAACTGACTGAACGAAAGAGAGCTTTCTCTGCATCGTGGTTGCGCATGCCTAACTATGCTGGGGCTCTCTTTAGCAGTTTAACTGCAATGGAAACAGCATGGTTCCTTGTGGCAGTTGCATGGAGGATTGTGTTTCCTACCCGATTTTGGTGAGTCAACTTGTCGAGATTATGGTAGGCAACTCATCTAGTAATTTTTCTACCGAGGCTGCTTCTTTGGCTCGTGTAGCCATGTGAAGTACAGTATTATCGTTTACTGTTATTACGTGCAGTGTATGATCCTGAATTTTTAGCAAATTTCTGCAGCTCTCCACTTGTTTCCTGTCATTAGAAAATTTTCTGTTTAGGATCGAATTCAATAGTACCAGAGCACATCAGGGGCTGCATGTAGAAGAGAGTGGCAATTTTTTGCTTGATACCAAAAAAAAAATGCTGTCAAAGTTGGTCCTTTTTAGCTTCCGTGTATTTTATTTTCAAAGAATAAAATGATGAATTCATGGTTCTGTGTTCTTTTGCGTTTCTACCTTTTTAGCTTCCTGCTGCATCACTTTATCTCCTTGTTATGTTGAATGTGGATTGTGGAATAACCTTTTTGCTGATTCATGGAACTAAATTCTTTCTTTTTCCAATAATCTTCTTGCCATAAAAAGAAAAAACCCATGTTATGAACACCAGACTTTACTTCTCATAATTAATTTGGAATAATCTTACCTTGCATATAGTGTCATATAATTAGGATCCCATCGAGGATCGAAGTCGAACTTTCTTCCATCAGTCCAATGCTATCCTAAAGGCCCACATCTTGTAGTTTGAATTGAATTATATACTAAACTCTCCCTCTCTTTTCTTGACAATTCAGGACAAGCACCAGACTGCCTGATTAGCAGATGTTGAGAAGAAGATACAAGAGTTTTCAGGCTGAAGAAAACCAATGAACCCGAGCTAACTGCAATACAGATGCCAAAAATCACGTGTAGTGATGATACAAATTCACTATTAAGAGAACCGAATTCTGCAGCAGATTAGGAACAAGTATATCTGCCTAAACATGATGAGCAGGCGTAAGTTACCCCACAGAAAGAAAAAAAAACACATCATGTTTTGGTGTTCCTGTTTTGGTTTTCAATAAGGGCAAGAACAAGCAGCTGCAGGGCCAGGCCAGGTGTTCGTGCTGTTTGTTACTTTTATAATCTTCCATAAATCTTATTTGGTATGTTTCATTCTCCCTCTCTCTTTCATCTGTTTGCTTGTTCAAAGGATTCATCTGTGTTGGCAACAAGGATCATCTGAAATTGGTTTAAATTTGATTGAAATCCTCTCAATTATCAACAAATCAATAACTTTGTAATGTAGGAATCTGAGGTTTGAACTTGACGAACATTGGAAAAATTTAGACATCATTACACAAGGCATGGCTACAACAAGTTTATTTAGAGGAAAGTTTTTGATAGTGATGGATAGAGAGGAAAATAAGTTAGTGCAAGGTGGCAGACTGGGATAAAAGAGACCGTGTGTAGAGTCGCTTTGGCCCAGTTTTCCTTGTTGTATATCGTCAAAATGATTGTTGATCCAGATGCTACCATCATCATAGCCACAGAGAGGAACAGAGATGTGAAGCCCGCCATCAACTTGTAATGTTGATTTCAACAGAACAGATGCTTAAGTTTGTATTGATAAAAAAAAAAAAAAAAAAAAAAAACTTGCAATTGGACTGCTGTCCATTTCAATGAACACAGCTTGCATCTTGCCATAGATTTCAAAGCTGCTAGATGCTTGATGCTTTCTTTGGTTGATACTTGCCACCATCTCCCGCCGAATCAACTGCAAATAATTGAACATGTTCTATAAGCATCCAAAGGTGTTCTCAGTTAATGAGTTTAAGAATTGTTTTGAAACTTCTGTAATTTGACATGTCTTTTGAGGACAACAAGGCTAATAGTATTACGCATTGGAGACAGTGGTAGAGCACCATTAGAAGCAGGTAGCCCAACTATTGACGCAATACAGGAATCTAACAACGAAGTTTTTCTTAGTGAACAAACAGAACTTGAAAGAGCAAAACCTATTAGAGTTTTGGGTAATTGAAATGAGATGATCGGAAGCCATTATGTTATAAGAAAACAGTGCAGCATTACACACCAATTAATCACACTATTTTGGTCTGCATGAACTGATTCTGCGTAATAATTCTGTAAAATCCTTCCTTGCCTGTCAGCAAATTATTCAAAGTTCAGCGAAACTAATTATGTAAAAGCTCACTTAATTCATCACCATCCTCAAATTAAAATAAAACAAAATAACCCAATTTGGAAAATTAAATTAATTTCTCCAATTTCTTATTATTCCTTCGCAATCAAATAGATGGAAAGCAAAATCAAAGGGCCACATTGGTAGTGAGTCCCCCGGTTTCTATCAGCTTATATGAAAAACAAATGAAAACTAAGTATCAGCTCTTAGCGGCATAATTGAGGGTCTTGAAGAGGTGAATTGCTGTTTTTTTTCCTGAGATTGTTGCATGTATATTAATTCAATTGAGAGATAGTGGCCATTGGAAAGGATTTATACTTTCTTGCGGTCAGAGAGATCAGATACTCTATTAATAAAGCTTGATAGCTCAAAACAGATAACAAACACCTTGGAAGGTTATTTTAAGGGAGGTTAAGAGATAGGGGAGCAGTAATGATAGAAAAGAGTGTAGGAAGACTGCTTATAATTCATCTCAACTCCTCTTGCAAATGGAGGACAGAGTGGCCCTAACCAAACTAAGGACGGAATTAATAGGAACCCTGATGAGATTGATTGAGCTCTTCAAGGTATTCATAAACGTCAAATACAAAGGGACCTGCAAGAGAGCAAATATGCTGACCGGAAGGAATGCAACGGTGTAAATGAGAAGCGTAGTCCAACGTTTCTTCAAATGAACAATGAGCAAAATGGTCGCGGTGAATGTAAGCATCATCACTGCGACCGAGAAGAAGAGGAAAGAGAAACCGAGTATCAGTTTTTGAGGGAGAGAGTGGCGGAAATCCTGAAGCTGGAATGGGGAAGTGAGGATTGACAGGAACATTACAACAGAAGTCAAGGAGCTTGCCAAAGATAGAACATCCATGACAGTGAAAACCAAGAAAATAGGATCATGCAGGAGGACAGGAAGACCGGTGTCTTGATTGGATCCTCCTGGTACAGTGTAGGCAGCAGCAAAGGCAACTGTGGCAATGAGAACAGCAACAGTAGAACATGACTCTGATGTCCTCTTTAGCCACTCCTGAGCTTCCTTGAGGAGTTTAGTGTGTGTTTTTTTGAAGAATTCTTGAGCAGTCTTATCCTTGTAGCGGCTGCGGTGCATTTCATAATGAGGAGGAATTATCTTCCGCACACGCTGCATATCATCAAATCAGTATGGAATTGAACATATTCAAGATAAATGAATGTAAAGAGACAAATGGCTCACATCAAACCAATGCAGTTCCTCTTGTAGTTGGAGTGCAGGACCAGGCAGGGTTCCTCCACTGTAGTAATGCATGACAGCAACATGGTGCAACAAGGTGTAGCCATTTTTGTCGATCCGTCGACCCAACCTGGTCATTGGTATTTCCATCTTCTTGACCATGTTAAATATCTCTTTTTGACGGTTCTTAATAGCCACATGCATTATGTTCTGCCCCTTACGACTAACATGTTCAACTGCTTGAGGATATACATCAAGTATCTCTTTAACAATCTCTACTATTCCATTGCTAGTTGCTAATAGCAATGGGGTTTCAGCTTCACCGTCTAAATTGTTTGCTTTTGATGTATCTGAGGCTTGTGCTAATGAGGTTGGAGTTGGTGTCGAGCCAGCTTCACCATCTAAAAAATTGTTTGCTTTTGATGTTTCCGGTGTTTGTGCAGTAGTCACACAGGCTCCTAATTTTCTTTGCTTTCCTTTTGTTTTTCTGCGTCCTTGTTTTTTATTCTCTCCTCTAATTTCTCCTCCTCCTTCTCCTCCTCCTCCTCCTCCTCCTCCTCCTCCTCCTCCTCCTCCTCCTCCTCCTCCTCCTTCTTCTTCTTCTTCTTCTTCTTCTTCTTTTGCTTCAGGGTTCAGAACGCTAATCTTTCCTATGTCTTCTTCGGTGCTGATAAGTTCCCATGAAGTGTCGTCTGCAATCAATAGTTTGGCAAGCCTTAAAGCAGATTCATGTTTTCTCTTCTCTTTCCTGATATTTTCCATCATTGGCCAACCTGTTCAACTTCATTCATGAGAGAGAGATCAAGAGAGAGAAATGAGAGAAGGGAGGAGATCACCTTTACGAAAAAGGCTCCAAAGTGATTGATTCATCTTCCTTAGAACTGCAAATGGGAGTTGTATATCAAAATTTGATAACCACACATAAGACCAAAATGTTGAGCTGTAAACAAATATATAAAAAAAAAAAACACTTTCAAAACATCAAACAACTTTTCATGCAAAATGAATAAGAAATATATGAAATCAATTCTACCTGGCAAAATACATTGTAGGAAAACATCAGGACAAACATGTGGCAAAATACATAGCAGCAAATGTTTATGGAGTTGTAAGAACATAGCATACCTGAAGAAATTTTTTGTATTATCATAAAGAAGAAGTTGACAAAAACTTTAAGCATTTGGGGGAGCTTGGAGTCTCTTGCTTTATCACCATCCACATCTTCTTGGTCCCCATCTAACATACCTTTATATCTGTCTTCTTCACCACTGCTGTCTTTCCTCTCCGCATCATCATCGGGAACACCTAGAAATCACCATCGTACGCCAGTAAACTAGTTAACAAATAATCTGGTTTAATATGTTATGGGGAGAGAGCACATCTCATTGATTTGTTATGCCAATATCACTTTCTATTTTTTCCTTTATCTACCTTATATCAGCAACAGTGTGTGTCCATTCCTAGTATACATGACCATGTTTCATTTACAATGTGCATGGCTTGGAGAATGTATTCAAAGAGAAGGAAAGATGGCATTACAATAATTAATGAAACTCTTCAGTAAACCATAGCTGCTCCCACTCTTGAATGCAGATGGATTACTTGAGAGCAGCTGAAGCGCTATCTTCCCCTTTCCGTCTTTCGCAGCAACCAAGCACGGGTACTTTTTAGCTATCATATATGCCAGATCTGCAATAACAAACAGTTTGACAATGTAATAGCTAGTAAAAATTATTATCATTCAAACATAAGAGCATGTGCAGGATGAGTTATTGTTGTTCCTACCAAAGAACTCGGCAAGGATAGTCATGTGAAGGATGTTAGTTTTGTCGCTCCTAGACAGATGATGTTTAGCTTTCTCTGGACCTTCATTCTCCACTTCACCAGCAAGAAGCTTGAACATTTCAATGTGACCAAATTGGGCTGCTTTAAACAGAGGCATTTCATCGTACTTATTAGGCATGGATAGTAATAGTGGTTCCTTCTCCAGCAATTCCTTTACTAGTTTTGTCATGTTGGTGGAAGCAGCTTCGTGGAGTATGGTGTCTCCGAACACATTCTTCCGAGTCAATGTTCCAGGATCTTTGATGTGATGCTTCAAGATTTCGCTGGCAATGCTTTCATGCCTCATATTGATCGCCATATGAAGGACTGTATCTTCACAGACAGTCATGCTGCTTGATGGTTCCTCAGACATCATTGCATATCGACGTATCACTTCTGTCTTATCACCCTTCCGCATACTTTCATATAAGCGTTTAAACTTACGATACTCATCGAAATCCATGTCTCTGGCTTTGTCTGTGATGGAATGCGTGAGCAAGTCGTTTATGTGTTCAATTAATTCTCCCTCATACAGCAATATATAAATTCCACACACCAAGTATGATCAGTGGTTTTCATCGTGTTTCACATTCCTTCTTTTTAAATAATCAAGCAAAGAATCACATCTACATTCTTCACTTTTCCCTTCGGAGTCCATTTACTCTTGATAAGATTACAAACCAAGACTTCTCATTTCTTTTTCAGAGCACTAATCACTAGAATATAAACTCTCCAAGAATTCTCATTTCTTCTTCAGATTAGTAATCATTAGAATGACAACTTTAATAATATGTATGGCCCATTAGTTTATTCTTTTCTGCTTAAAGCTCTTGATGTGTTATTCAAGCTTGAAGGCTTTGCCTTTTGCTTTATGCTTTGAATCTTGCTTCTTCTTCTTTTTTTCCTTCCGAGACACATTAATTCCTTCTGCTATGGACTTGATTGTGATAGAATATTGGTGCAGGTGTTTATGATCGATCGCTAGTTACGGATCTGGAACAACTGGTTGACATGGATAGCCTTGAAGAACAACTAGGTTACGTGGAGAGCCTTGAAGAAATATTTATAGACTGATGGTACAAGTCTAAGCCCAAAAAAGAGACAAGTCTAAGCTTAAAAAACCGGGGTTGCATGGAGTGATTGATCTTATAAAAGATACATAACTTTCGATACAATTATTGAATCATGTTCAAGTTTTGCTAGGAGTTTCCCAAGGCCTATTTCTATAGGTGAGTCAGCTTGCTATAACAACTTGTGGTTTGGAACACATCCAAATTAGGTCTAGAAGTTACTGTTTGGTTTAGTTTAGGATTTTTATTATTTTTTATTATTCTCAAGTTACATAGTTGATTTAGGTCTTTTGGAAGTTTATTTAAGGAGTTTTAAATTATAGGTAGACTACTTGGAGAAAATATTTAAAAATAAAATTTTTAATTAAGTTTTTTGCATAATAATTCTATTTATCAGGATTTTGTGTTGCCTTTTATGGGTTGTTTCTCTCTGCATCAAATATTTTATGGACTTACAGTAATGGAACTTTTTTTCCCATGGCAGGTTATCGGTTTTTTTTTTCACATGTAAAAGCAGAAAACTTCTATAGCTTTTAAACTTCGTTTAAATTATCATCTAAAAATTCTGTATATCTTCACAAATTCGTGGCATGATTGTATATGTTTTATCAATCTTTTTGTCAGTTTGATGATGAAGAGTACTTGGAGTGCTGTGCAAATAGAAGTTCAGGAAGTAGCAGGCTAGCTAATTCCACAAATAAGAACGTAAAATCTTGACCGAATTATGGGGAGGAATATGATATTTCCATACAATATTTCTGAAAACATTCATCAAATGGAGAAACAACAAATTCCACTAGACTTGCTACCTTGTAGCCAGAAGCTCATCAGCAACAATATTTCATACATGTGAACGAGGTAGAGAGTCAATGAAACTCCATAGCATTCCCCTCACAGTAAACCAAGCAATATTGAGATAAAGAGGGAACTGAAGCACAAGGAAGATTGTCACTGGGCAGCAAGCAACTGTGTAAATTGGAATTGCAGCCCAATGAAGCCTCTGTCTGATCATAAGCACAAGAGTTGCTGCGAAAGCAACCATCATTGCCGTCACAGCAAAAAACAGAGTAGTTAAACCCAGGACAAGCTTCAAAGGAAGAGACGTCTTGAAATCTTGTTCGTTCATGTTGGATGTCATGATGGACAGAAACACCACCACCGAAGTGAGGGCAAAGCACAATGATATTGTGTCTGAGATTGTGAAGACATGAAACGGAGTCGTGTCGATAAGCAAAGGATGGCCTGTCTTTGAGTTGGAACCTCCTGGAACTGTGTAGGCAGAGGTGAAAGCAACCGTGGCAATTAGAACTGCAACTAGAGTACAAGCCTGTGTTGTTCGCATTAGCCACTCACTCCCGTCTTTCACCAACCTTTTGTGTTCAGTGGTGAACAATTCTTGGGCTGTCTGTCCTTTCTCGTTCCGATGATTGAAGAAATATGCAGGCACAATTTTCTTCACCCTCTAAATAAATTGGACAAGGAAAACTAGAAGTTAGTTCGTTATGCAATCTGGTGTCATAAAATCTGAGGCCATATCTGTTATTCTGCCTTCAAACAGCAAAAGTTTGCAACTGTTTGGCATGTCTGCTTCTAATTGATATTGCGCTTCTATTGCAGCATTTACTTGTTTGTTTTGTACGTCCCTATGTGGCCATATAAACTGCAGTCTAGGTAACTAGAAGGCAATGTAAATGGGAAGAAAAGCTACTTCAAAGCAGAACGTGCCACACCGAAGGGGAAAAAAGCTATGATAGGCAGTCTACATGGAAATTTTGAAGCAACAGGTGAGAGAATAAGGCACCTTAAACCACTGAATATCGGACTGCATGCGTAGGGCGTCTCCTGGTCTGTTTCTATGATGAGTCTCACCTAGGTATGCAGCTTGATGCAAAATACTGTCACCATTACAAGTGATTCTCCTCCCAAGCCTCGGCATTAAAGCATAAGAAGATGGAAGAAGGTCCAGAATTTCTTTCCTATGGCATCTGGCTGCAGCATGAAAAATGCTTTCATCCTTCTCATTGATGTGCTCTATAGCCTGTGGATACACATCAAGAATAGCTTCTATAATCTCCACGATCCCATGTCTTGCTGCTGCAATAAGAGGAGTCTCCTTAGGAGAGGTGGTTTGAATTTGCTCAGGAAGATCCGAAGGGAACTGATACTCTTCTTCTCTTTCTGCTTCATCTACCTTGTCATGAGAGAGGATTTCATAGCCATACGGCCCAGACCTCCCATGGTTTACATTCCACCATGTCAAGTCTGTTTCAGCTAATATTTGGACAAGTTCAAGCACTCCTTTTTGCTTCTTTTTTATGCCCCACAATTTTCTAATAGCTGGAAATCCTATCAAAATATCCATGCTATATAAGAGCAACAAAGTTGAGTTGCATCCAAAATTCGCTCGAGATTATTTATACTTGCAGATCATTGATGAAAATATAACATTTGTAGAAAACAAAATGCATACCCTTAGCCATGCACCTCAATACGCCATGGTACATCTTTGAAATTGCTGCAATTTTTCATCAAATTACATGGTTAGTCGAAGAAGATCTATGACAAGTTAAAAATGGAACAAGAACCTTTTTTTATATGATCAGTGAATGAAACCAGATAGAGGACCTGAAGGAGATCTATTTTCGGTTGCATGACAAGAATGAACAATCCAAAAACAAACTACAACTTGAAGAATGCCTATTTTGTAAGAGATTCACTGGAAATAAGACAGATTCTTGAGGAAGTCAAGTAAATTTATCGCACATGCCAGTATTTTCTTTCAATCTGAAGGGACAGAAAAAACCTGAACCAGAATTGTTGGATTGGTGAGAGAGAATCCTGCCATGGCCACTCTCCAAATCTTGTCCCTGACTCGAATGGAGCTTTCCACTTTCCTTGACGTCGTCACTATCACCAAGCTCCTTATCATCATCACCGCCAATACCTGGAAGGCCTATTGAGAATAATGAAGTTATAACAATTGCCTAGGGCTTAGAGATACCATTGAAAACCATAACAAAAGCTGCAAACATACAAAAATAAAGAAGTTTCTGCAGCATTCCCATGGGATATCCACTCTTGAAAGCAGATGGCATGCTAGCAAGCAGTTGAAGACATGACATGCCATTCTCATCCACCGCCCCCGGGAGGTATGCATCCCATACTGCCAATTGCGATGCTATTTCTGCATTAATTGAAAAAACAGAAATTTAAAGCTGCATGCCTTCCCTAAAAACATATAGCTGTTAATTCGAGAAGAAATGAAAACAAAATTTCCGAGGTTAAGTGAAAGAAATACCAAAGTATTTGCCAAGGACCGCAATATGAAGAATGGAGGTTGAATCGTGTCTCCTACGATGAACATCCCTGTTCTTAATTTTAGAACACAAAAACCTCACCATTTTGGTTCTGCCAAATGCAGCAGCCCTGAAGAGTGCAGTTTCTCCTCTATTGTTCATGATTTGGAGTAGCTCGTCAGAACAATACCCGTTTTTCTGTCCATCATTTGTTGTGCTGCAATAGAGCTCTCTATCAAAATTCAACAGGATCTTGGCCATTTCCACATTGCCTGTGGCAGCTGCCTCGTGAACAGCATTATTTCCATACAAATCAGTTACCTTGTAACTGAATGGTGGTGCGTTATCCAGAAAATGTTTGAGCAGTTTCTTGTCATTACTGTGCACTGCAATGTGAAGCACAGTGTCCTTGGTGACAGTCAACGGAAGACCTGCAGCTTCAGGATGTTGCTCGTAGTACTTTTTCAAGCTTTCCCAATCTTTTTTCATGGCAGCGCGATAGGGCTCTGTTATTGTTGCAACACTTCCCATCTCTTGATTGCAACCTCGCACGCACACTCACAGGGAGTGACTTCAGTAGTTTAGCAGCATGTATAACCTTCTGAAGATGATTGTTCTTTGCTTTATAGACGTAAAGGGCATCCTGATTCCGAATTAATAGCATATACTTCGCTTGCAGCTATCACCTAGAATCCTGATATGCCTACAGGTAATGTTTTATGCTATGTTCCTTCTTTTCCCTTGGCTTTGTTAGCATTAGCATTAACAATTATTAACATTATTATTAATCAATTGACATTAACATTAAAAAGAAAGTGAAAGAGGATATGGGTTTTACAGTGTAATCCATGTTCATCCAGATTACTATTTATGGCATTGTTCACCGTGCAGCAGATTCCCTTCCTCAGTCCCTCGAATTTTCTTTCTTTGATTTAGTCATCCAACTTCAGTTTCTTTCAATTTGTTTCTCAGTAGTCCTTTTGTTACTGTCCTTGATTTGCCCTTTCTCTTCGGATCGTGTATTATCGCGTGCCTCGTATGTTGAGGATTGTTTTCAAGAATGAATGACATGTCGATTTTACCTGAGCAAATCTTCAGTGAAAAAAAAAAAAAAAAAAAATTTGACAAGAATACAAGGATCGTGTATTATCATACATGTGAGGTGTCGATGATTGTTTTGAATTGAATGAGACTTTGATTTTACATGAGTGGGTTTTAGTAATTGTCAAAAACAAAATTTAAAAAAAAAAAAAACAAAAATGGTTTCCACTTTCAATGTGATATAGACGAGAAGAACAAGTATGAACCCTAAACTTTTGTAGATTTATTCTTGAAAAATAAAGTATAATAAAGTCTACATCTTAAAAGAGATTTATAATTCTTTTAAATATGATATAAAAAAATTGACATCTACTAGGTAATAGTATTATAATCCTAAAACATAAAAGAAAAAGGAACATGAATCAAGGAAGATTGGCCCACGCAAGATCTTCTAATCCTAATTTCAAGAAATTTGTGGAGCAAATGGAGAAGCAAAGTTGGTCCACTATGGTACTGGGTATTGAAAATCTCAAGGAAAAACTTGATTCTTATCCGACGTTTAGGTCGAAAGCTATGGCTTTTTAATTATTATACAGGTTCAGTGTTATCAGATCTTTTTTAAAATCTAATTTTATTTTAATAGGTTATAAAAATATTTTTTAGATTATTCACATAATTTGTTTATAGCAACTCCATATCTAGTTGTGTTATATTTCTATTTAACTGCTCAAAACTTTCAATTTTGACTCACTCAACTGATATTAAAAAAAAAAAAACAAATTTGATTTCAATAATTTTTTTTATTTAATTTGATTTTGAGTTCTTAAATCAATTAGAATTTATTTTGTTATTAAAATTAGAGTTATAAAGTTTCATAAGTTGTTTTTTTATATATTTTTTAAAGTGAAAAGTCTCACATGTCCTCTAAAAATGAAAAAAAAAAAAACAAAAACCAGGTGTGTCGGCATGGGTTTTTATGTGGGCTAGCCATGCATGTCCAACCCATACATGCCTCATTCTTCATTTTTTTTTTTTTTTTTATCTTTTTACTTTTTACAATACGATTCGTTTTAAATAAATTCATTTAAATGTTACTTAAATAATTATATATTTATGTAATTATTTTCAAATAATATTAGTATTTTTATTGTAATATTAACAATTATTTTTTGAATAATTATAGACCCTAATACATTAAATATTTTCGAATAACATTTCCATAATTTTCTAAATTTAGATGAAAA
>Ga0325410_1001726_pt1 | contig 24209 bp, 10 predicted proteins | sample PopdelMetagenome_16_FD_206182 | JGI IMG/M metagenome (GOLD analysis project Ga0325410, IMG submission 206182) | Populus deltoides microbial communities from Bellville, Georgia, United States - Xylem-PdIQD-R3 | ecosystem: Host-associated > Plants > Phyllosphere > Stem > Wood/Secondary xylem...
AGCTAGTAACCCTCGGTAATTTACAATCCCATTAATATAGATATAATATCAGGTACAAATAAATACCAGAATTCTTGTAAACGAAGGGGAACGAGGGAACCTCGTCTGAAACAGGAAAAGTAGTCGGTTCCTGCAGTTTTCGTGCAATGCGAACGCAGTAATAGAATATGAAAATGAAGGGTTAGAAGTTGTAGACATATATAGATACACGTAAAAAAGTGTTCGATGTATAAGCGAACCTGATGGCCCCTGTCCTTCCTCTCGTTTAATATAAAAAAGATTAGATCAAGAGAGGAGAGTAGAGAACTCAGTGAGCCATGTTTCCTTATACGTCATTGTTAATAAATTATTCCACGGTTCTGGACCGTCTATTTGGACTCTTTCTCTCATCTCTGCATTAAACAATTCTCTAGACTCAACTTTCCATGCATGCCTGCACATGCACTTGCCAAAGCTGGAAAACCCTAGCCAACTTTGCCTGTCGACCTTTCACATTACCATTTTGACCACTCCTTTGAGAGTTTTTTCCCATGCAACCTCGATTTTTAGTTAATACTAATAAAGAGAAAGCGATATGGGTTCACACATCTTCTTCACTGTTCATATCAACAACGAAGAAGGTGGATTTTTTTAAAAAAAAATTACATCCTTTTTTCTTTTAATTATTTTTATAAATTATTTTGATTTGTTTTTTATAAAATTATCATAATTTCAAACAAATATATTACCATTTAGTTTGTGATAGGTTTATACTCAATTTTCAAAGAGTTTATTTTTTGTTATTGTTTAATTAAATAAAAATAGTTTTAAAAATAATTCAACCCAATGAATTCTATCACCAGGATTGCGGATTTGACCGGTTAAGCCGCAAAACTCCAATCGATCCAATTATCATCATCTCAATATTAAAAAAAAAAAGATCAACTTGAATTTATTTTAAGTTAAAGTTTGTTTTTTTAACGTTAATTCATGTTGCCTTCAACCCTCAAGTTAACTGGGTCCCCTTTGATCTTTAAAATCAACTTAGTCATATTAGGATAACTTCAACAAAATTTAAAGGGTGTTTAGAGTTTGGAATTAACTGTTTTTTAATGTGTTTTTCATTAAAAAAATATATCAAAATAATATTTTTTTTAATTTTTAAAAAATTATTTTTGACACTAACACATTAAAAACAGATGAAAACATAAAAAAATTAATTTAAAGCTATAAAATATTAAAAAATTAATTTTTTTAAAACGCTTTTTAAATACAAACACAAATAAGCTTTTAATATTAAAATTTTAAATAAAAAATCAGGTTAAAAGATTTTATAGTTAAACCATTGAGTAACACTCGATAAGAATATTAAATATCACCCTTTGTTTTAAACTAGTGTTTTACTAAATTATAAATGTGATCATCAATGTGTATAATCAATTCAATTTTTGAATTGACTGGTCAAATTATTAATTCTCAAGAATCTTAAATTAAAGATATGTTTAGACAAACAAGTTTATTCTTAACTATTGGAGTAGAATTCAGAATTATAAATAGTACATATATGAAGGGAAATATACACAATATAGTTAATTAAGCAAGTGGGGAGCTTTTTCTAGGATTTGAATTTTTACCCATATTTTTAATCATTGCATGTTGGTGGCAAAATTGTCAATCAGGATGGTCTATCAAATATTGATAATAGATCAAACTCTAACACATTTACTTGAGCTCTTCACTAATTCATATGTTGTAATGTGATATATTGAACGAACGATGTAATTAATCAAATACCCTGCATCTCTCTCGGTAACACACACTTGCTTAATCAATTAATTAGTTCATAATTAGCTTCTAAATTCTTGTTACTAACATGACTCAGGAGTAATCTTTGACTAGTGTTTCTGTGTGTGTGTATTTGAATAAACTAAGCAGGCCAGGTGTTGGGAGGTTGACTTGCAAGAGCCAGATTAACATAACAATTTATAAATTAGGCAAGGTTGTAAATTCAATCAATGGAGTGCTGTCAAACCAAGGATGATTATGTAAATTCTCAAAGTAATAATCCTTTCATCCCTATATATAGCTTCACCTCGCTAAGCATTCTACCTTGTGTTTATGCACTTTGTTTTGCTCCTATATTATTAGTTTTTTTTTTTAAGGGAAAAAAAAACTAGTTTTTCTTCATTTCACAGTAATGGAAGATAATCAAGGCCAAGACCCTAATAGTCCAAGCAACCATGCCACCGAAAGAAGCGAACCGGTGAGGTCACGGTGGACTCCAAAGCCAGAGCAAATATTGATACTTGAGTCCATCTTTAACAGTGGAATGGTAAACCCACCAAAGGATGAAACTGTGAGAATAAGGAAACTTCTAGAAAAATTTGGTTCTGTTGGTGATGCAAATGTCTTCTACTGGTTTCAAAACCGACGATCAAGATCTCGCCGCCGGCAACGCCAGATGCAGGCTAGTCTGGTTGCAGGAGAGCAAACAAATAATCAACAGGCACAAGCTAGTGGTGGTGCAATTCAATATAAAGGTTGTAACACTTCTATTGGGTTTGCAAATTCTCCTTCTTCTGTTCAATCCCCGTCTTCTTATCTTGTTGGTTCCTCTTCTTCTTATGGAGTTGTTGATGAAGATCATGGTGGAGAGAGTCTGTATTCTTTCTCTAATCAAATGGCCTTTCAAGAAGTGGAGCAAACCTCTGGTGTAACTTCAATTTTATACCCATCGGAGACTTCTAATTTGCATTACCAAACTGCTGGTGAGTGCAAGGCTGCGTCACTTTTTCTTTCTTCTTCTTCTTTTTTTTTCAATTTCTTATTTTCCCAAAATGGAAGCCACAATTTTGCCCCAAATATTATCTCTATGATCAGAACCCTCATCCTCCGTGAACCTGAGCTAACCCCATATCTCCGAAGTAGCTCTAGCGGCCAATTCCTTTCTTTTCCTTCCATCTTTGCGAAGATGGGTGTGATTTTTCTTCAAGAAACATGTACTCCTGTTATCCCCTCAAAAAGTTGTTTAGAAGTGGAAATTTCTTTTGCTACAACCTATTTAGATTTCAATTATGGTTTTTAATTTTTGTTCTTGATCAAGAGCACAAGAGTGCTACGGAATGAACTAGATAGGAGCTTTTAATGATGTGACTGTAGCTGTATGTTTTACTCTGTGAAAGTTTCGTTGTACTTGTCCGTGAAAAACAATGGTCCCCCCTTCCTGATTCACTTACAGTACCTAGAAAAATTCCACATGAAATCTTTAAGTTTTGAGGGCCTCAAAATTATCCAGTGTCCTTTTCAGTTTTTTTTATTATGAAGCACTAAGATCGATTACAAAATTTTGAAATTTCACCGTCTCAGAATTGAGATTAAGGAACTTATAGCAGAAATTCAACTTTCTTTCTAAACCCCTCTTGTATTTGGAATGTACATAATGTTATTCCATTTCCCTCTCCCTCCTTCTCAATTCTCAATTCGCTCGATTTTGTTTTCAATTTTAAGATTTGGAAAAAGGGGTAGACAGAAAATCAACTATCGTCATGTGCTCAGCTTTACTAGGAGCAAATGAAAGCTGTTAGTGCATGATGAGCTAGATTTTCTTCTAAATATACTATCTTTATGCTGTTGTTCAGGATTCATCACAGTTTTCATCAACGGGATTCCCACAGAAGTTCCAAGGGGGCCACTTGACATGAAAGCAATGTTTGGTCAAGATGTAGTGTTGGTCCATTCTTCTGGAGTGCCTGTACCCACTAATGAATTTGGGTTTCTAATGCAGAGCTTGCATCATGGTGAAAGCTATTTCCTGGTAATCATCTCTGGACCATAACCATCCATTTGTGTGTTTCAGAGGCTTCCGAAGTTAATTTGAACTTCTGATCATCTTTTTATCCTTCTGATCTTTCTTTCCTGTCTTCTGCTTCCCTCTTCTCCTTCGTCTTTGCCTTTGTAGTGTTTTCTCTAGGTGGAAGCTTGCTTTGGAGCCATTTTTAGTCTAGTTATTTAATTATTACCACTTTCTCATGTTCAAATTTAGTTAATTCCTCGCTTACCATTTCTTGCTTAAGTTAGGCAGGAGAGAATTTTTGGAATTCCATGAAAAACTCTCTCCTCTCTTGGTGGGACGATTTTATTTTTTCTTTAATCAGTTCAAGATTACATAAGATTGATTAGTACTGTTTACAGTTGGCAATTCCAATGAAGTATTAGTTTAAGGTTGCCATTAGGGTTTCTAAGCAAGGTTTAGCAGTCCATTAATGCATTTAAAATTACGTTATGAGAGTCCCTACGCTATCTCTCTCCTATATATTCCTTTTCTTCTTGGATGCTTCATGAAACATACCTCAAAGAACTCATTAAAATACTGGGCTTCTTGCTACAGGTTTCAAGATCAACTTAAATCGGTATTAAAGCTGCGTCAAGAAGTGGGAGCTTCCTCTACATGTTGGTTTGCTAAGCGGATGTATTAGGAACAATATTTTACTATGATGGGCGATTGGGAAGGAAAAAAAAAAAACGAGAGAGAGAAGAAACTATTAGCATTTGATCATCATGTCTTTATTTGCCTCTTCTTTTCACTTATTTTTTGTTTTGAACTTTTTTTCTGTTGTTTCACAGGAAGCTTCCAAAACTCAATATAATTACAGAAAACGTGTAGCAGAAAGACATTTTGTCAGCTTTTGTTTGGTCATTAGAAATTAGAAAAAGATGGGCATACCTTTTATGCTTGAAGCAAACAGTACACCTAGCTTATCTATTCCTTTTTGGCAAAAAAAAAGAAAAAAAAAAAAGGAAAGGAAAACTGTCGAAACTAGTCCCAGAGCCCCTTGTGATGTTTAAGACTTTAAGTTAAACCCCATGATTACGGGGCAGAGTTTCGATCCAAAATCACTTCCCTTCAATAATTATTTCAATTCGCCGAGGACTAAAACCTCTTGTCTAAATGCATCTTTAAGGTTATGTAGTTAGAAAACTGTCGCCACTTAACAACTTGAAGCAAATGAGAAGGGCTGCTAACAAGCTTTATTCATAGGAAGTACATGTAAATATATTTACAACATAGTTTCTATAATTCAGCACTTCCTATAGTTAATAAGCTTAAATGCATGGTAAAGAACCTATACTGTATAATTAGAAAAAGTGGTGACGATTTGGTCAATAATCAAGTAAAGATTTTGGATTCATGTCCTATCATCGTCATCCAATTTATGCAATTTCCAGCCTCATTAATTAATTAACAATATGGTTCGTCGTTGCCTCAAAGAGTGGTATGAGCTAATTAACACAGTCAGTCTCAAGTTGTGGACCAGTTACGGACGTGTAATTAACTCTATATATATATATAAGCATAGTACATATACCCAACTTGTTAAAAAGAAAAAAAATGGGTCAAGTACCTTAATCCAAGACCAAGCAATATTTAAGATCACTTCCTACAAAAGATATCTCAAAGGCGTCGCCCAACGCATGATTCAGACTTTAAATTCCCAATTAAATGAAATGTGCCATGGGATTTAGGGACGGAGGATGGCTACTCTTTGTATATATAGAGGTTAAGTTCCATTACAAGGTCTTCCATTGAGCTAGAAAAACAAGGATACAAAAGATATGGGAATATGGAAATTAAGCGTTATTTAGTCCAATGTCTTATTGACGATTATGGGAATCTCTATCTTCTCTTAATGGACCTTGGATTCGTGTATATATTCTAATAATTGTACCTTTCATATACTTGTATCTATCGCGAATACTCTTACTCTTTTTTTTTATTATTATTATTAATTGAATTTTTATTGAATTTGCATAAAATCATTAAATTAATGGGATTCTGAGTTGTTCAATTGAAAATCATATAGATAATATATAGAAAAGGGTTTCCTCTATATATTGAGAGAAAAACTTTTACCAAATTATCATGGAGAGAGAGAGAGAGAGAGCATGCATAACTAACATAGAAGCCTCTAAAATAACATCTTCTTCAACAATACTTGTATCGAGAAATTAAAATTAGAGCAATCATTATTAATTTAGTAAAATTTAAGGGGTTGATTTGGTGGGTTTAGAAAGTTTACTGTTTCCTCAACTATTATGTTTGAATTTTAAGATTAAAATTTAGAAAATTTTATTAAATTCACTTGAATGTATTATATAGATCAATATCAAGAGTGTGGCTTTAAGATTGTATATCAAAACTAAAATTTAAAGGATTGATTTGATGGTTAAGAAAGTTTTCTTGGTTTTTTAACTTTTGAATTCGAATTTTAAGAACAACATCTTGAAAAAATTATGAAATTCATTTGAAAACAAACGTATGAAGAGTGCACCTTTAAAATTGTATGGGAAAATACTAAGTCTTGACTGAAATGTGAATTGTCTCAAAAATACCTTTACCATTAGAAAAAGAAGTTAATAGCCCAATACTGACTACTAAAAAGTAAAAACTATTACTAGAAAAGACGGACAAAACCATGTTTATATGGTCAAGGGCTATTTGGATTTGTTGATGGACCACAACCAAGTCCTCCTTCTCACAGTATCATCAAGAACAATTTCATGCCACTGCCTAATCCTGCAAACCAAACCTGGATTTAACAATAATATCAGCTATTGATGAGCACCCCAATTACTGTATTTTCATATGAGGTTCTTCATCTTATCATGGAGTTCTTCTTCCAGCTGACTTTGGAGAGAGCATTTGCTTCTCCATCAAACATTAGAATCACGATCCCTTCATTTTGTTTGGATTAGAAATTTGGGGCCCAAGTGCTATAAAATTTCACAGCATATGATTAAAATTTTGGATTAAGTTAGGACCAACAAATATCGCAAACCACTTTCTGCGAGATTTAGGATCGCAATCATAAGTATAATTAAGATGCTCGCAGAAAGACGTCGCTCCCAACGTCTCCTCGAGGTATACTAACAAATGGCATTAAAACATTCTAACGCAGAAAGTTTAATGATACAAAGTAGATGTAATCATGTACCAAACTTCAATCGCTCAGATGTTCCTTTCTATGATTATATATATATTTATTTATTGTTCTTTCCTTCTTGCAATTTAATATGCAGTCTAGCTCTAAGATATTTGAGAACCTAGATAAAAACATGGCTTTATCTGAGTATAAAGAGAGATAATAAATCATCACCAGGGGAATCTTAGAAGACAATAGACAGTAAAAGTTTGCATAAAAAATGTGTGTGAGAAGGGGGAAGGTTCAGTGCATGCAGCTAGCTGAATTTTGGCAAATCAAAGGAGTGAATTAAGCACTTGAAAGAAAAAAGTTCCGGCTGTTTAGATAAATGTCGGGAATACAACAACAGTACTCGAATGGCTATCACCTAATTATTACATTCACTATGCTAGATTTATAGCAACATTCCTACTTCTAATGATATAGCACACGAAATCAGAGCTAGATTAATATGACTTAGCATTACAAGCGGATGTCTCGCTATGCTTTAATGAATTTTTTTCAAATTATAAAAGAGATTCTAACTCAAAATCTTTTAAAGAAGGAAAAACATTTGTGGTGTGTGGCGTCGCGATGATCATTCTTATGAGATAATCAGGAATAATGTAGATGGAAAAGATAAAGAATTCTTATCATTTATCAATAGAAAAAAAAATGGAAGTCGCTGTCTAATATTTTGATCACTAGAAACCCTAATTGATCTCAGAATCTAAGAAAAGGGACTGATTGTGTAAATGAAAGGTATTAGCACCCCTAATAGATCTTACCTGAGATAAACTGCATTATTTACTTGTTTGATATAAACTAAGAAAAAGTTGGTTTGCTCACTAAGAAGATCTCTATCTTATCAGATTAAAAACCTATATGTTCTAATGCTAAAAAAATAAATTATTTTTTTATTTAATATCAAGAATATATCTTATTTACAAGTTCATAATCACATGTATTAAAAGAAACAACATAAAAAGTTTTGGTATTTTTGAAATGTACGCTTAATTCTTTGGAAATTTACAAACTTGTAAAATTCATACAATATTTTTTTAAAAACATGTCAAAGTATTTTAGGTTTTTTTTAAAAAAAAAAACTTAAATAACTTTAGGATTTTTAGCTATATGCAAGAAAAAAAGAAAATATTTTTTGATTTTTTTTTTTTTACCTGACTAAGTCAACCTGAAATTTTTAGTTCGACCATAAACCGAACCAAAAATTCTGGTTTAACCCAAAAAAAAAACAAAAGCAAAAAAACAAATTAAATACTCAAAAAACACAAAAACTCAAAAATTCTTGAACAAAATGGATCAAACACAAAAAAAAAATTAAAGAATATGAAGAACACCCGAAACCAAAACCCAGCAACGTGAACTTATATCCAGACTAGATATTACTCGACTTTTATATTTCTTATGGATATTACTCTCTTTTTTCTTATTTTTTTTCTTTTTCTCTTTTCTATCTAGCCCCTTCTTGATCTTGAGGGGAGTATTTATAAGGTTTTGGGAGGTCTTGAATCCATATATGACCTCTTAATCTTGAGAGGAGTGTTGTGAACCCTTGATAAGGACTCATTGAGTATCCTTTGTGAACACAAGAAAACCAAATCTTTTTTTTTTTTGCATGATAGTTGCACTATTGGGACTGACTAAATCACTTATTATCGAGTCTTCGTCTAAACAATTCTAATGTCATCTTTGTTTGAGACCACTTGAATTTGATAGAGAGGATTCAGACCTTTTATTTGGATCTATTCTTGCTCAATTTGAAGTTATATAACTCTAAATTCATTCGTTCAAATGTGTCAACCTGAACAGTCCCAAATTTAAAAATTAAGTGTTGGTTGATCAATGATAACATGTTGGTGACTTTCATGAAAAATTTTGGATGTACCTGATTAGTCTCAAATTTAAAAATCTCATGTCATTTGAAAGTTTAGAACTCCACAACGAGCTCTTGAAAGGTGTCAACCTGATTATCGTTAACTACCAAGAAAGAAGATGAACAAAGGCTCGACGATGGGTCAATATGATTAACATGTATGATATGGATCAAAGTGGGTCAGGCTTTATTTTGGCTGGAACCATAAGGCTAATTAAGGATTCATTTAACCTAGTATTTTTATTTTTGAATTAAAATTTTGTTCATATCTATAATTGTTATAAACCCTACAAAACAAATATAATTATTCAGACTTTACTTCTTAACACAATTTTACTTTATAAATAACAAAAAATATTTTCTCTAATTGTATTGTTTAATATATATATATATATATATATATATATATATATATAATTATTATCATCATAATATTATATTGAAAACGTTATAGTTTATTATTTTACTTTATAATTTATGTTTAGTTTTGTAATTAAAAATAGATGATGATGATGAAGAAGAAGAAGAATAACTAAGAATATATAAAATAAATACATTAGTGTTTCTTAGTATTGCTTTAATATCTCTATCAAATACTAGGTGATATATTATGTAAGTTATGCAATTGATGTATTTATTTTCAAGTACATGATATAAGTTGATTTAGAAAATAATAAAAACGTAACTCTACATTATATACATGATTTCTAAACAATAAAAAAAATTTTCTCAAATGATGTATATATAATCCCCACTAATCCATAGTGATTTACTAATTAGTTCATATCACTAGTAGTTGTGTTTTATAATATAATTCTATTGGGTAAATTTTAATTTATCCCTCCATCAGAATTTATGTGTTGTCTCAATTTCACCTAAAACTTTTATTTCAATTAGTCTAATATCTTTCATTATTGCTCACATCAACACAACACATGCATCTTTCATTTATGCTCATATTCTCCCTCCGTCCATTTTTTTTAATGGTAATAAAATAATGTGTAAATTTAAATTATCCCTGTTTTATGAAATATCTCAATATCACTCTAAAATAAAGAAATTATAGTTAACAAAAAAAAAACAATTAGAAAAGATATATTTTTTTAGTAAAACAAATATAATAAAACTTAAGAGGGTTGGTTTCTCAAAAAATACTTTAACCCTACCAACAACAATTCTCACTTCGCAATATCATATTTTTATTTATCAATACTACTGTTAAAAAGAGAGAGAGATTTGAATGAATTTGACTTTAGTCGATATCGAATTTATCCTATCCTCGTTCTACCATTCCAATAATATAAGAATTCAATTATTTTTTTACAATTTTGGTTCAAGATTACATAGCAGATTTCTGTTGTTGTTAATTTTCTTTTCTTTATATTTTTTTTTTGCTTAATCTTGTTTTTTTATTATCAAAGAATTGATGGATAATGTTAATTAAAAAAGAAAAACTCATTTTGTATTGTATTTATTTTACTATAAAAATGTTTTTTTAATGAATTTTTCAATTTTAATTGGCTCAATCTCTTATTTTGAGTTATATTGATATTGTTACTCAATAAAAAAAAATAACAAAAGAAACGTGTTGAAAAAGAAATCTATGTTCTTAGCAATGAAAAATAAGAAAGAATGGTCTATAAATAGGCTTTACATCAAAATATACTCACCACAACTCCTATAAAATAGCATCACAAACAAGACACTTTCTCAGTCACTAAAATGTGTTTGGTATTGCGGTAGCTATTATGGTTGTGGTTTGAAAAAAAATTATTTTATAAAAAGTACTTTTAGTTGAGGTTGGTTTGAAAAAATAGGTGTTTGGTTAAAACTGTGGTTGAAATTGAGGTTGAAGAAAAAGTAGTTTAATGTGTTTGATTAAGAATGCTTTTGAAATTGAGGTTATAAAATAATTTTAAAAAAATATATTAATATTGATGGTTTTTAATTTAAATATTGAGGATTTAACTATTGCTATTACATCATGAAATAAATCATACTTTATATAAAAAAAATTACTTTAACAAAAAAACTATCTATAATTCCATTACGTACAAAATTCATTCGATAAGAACTATAAAATTAGGAAAAATATTATCAGGAATAAAATTGAAATTACAGTACGAGTAAATTTAATTCACCTTAAACTAATTTTAAAAAAAAAAACAAAAAACAATTGTTGTTCACGTTCACGTGAACAGTGCGAGTAAAATCAATTAACTGCACTGGTTTTTTCAGAGAAAAAAAATATTCACTGAACAGTAGAGCATGGTTCAGCATTTTGCCACGCAAGAAGCAGCTCCTAGCTGCTTCCTTTTTTCTTGCGTTTCAAACACAACAGACCGTGGGACCCATGAACAGTAATAAGCGTTTGTTAATTAACCAAACAACTTGCAAAATGAAACCGCAAGAAACGTGGACACTGTCACATAACCAAACAAGTTCTAAATCAAATAACAAATTCCTAAATACTCGGTCTACCAATGACTAGAACTTTCAAGAAACATTAAATAAAACATTTAAATCTTAACACCTTCCCTTAAACTGAAATCTGCAGATATCAGTTTAAAAGAAAAATCAACCCTCTGTAAAATTCTTGTTCACTTTAGAACGTGAACAAACTCCAAGTAAACCATGCAATTTCACAAATGTAGCAAATTTGAGAGGCTTGGTCTGTATATCTGCAACTTGGTCTTCACTTCAACAATAAACAAGTTTGATTGTTCCATCATTGTTGAGATCTCTTAAAAAATAATATTTCACATCGATATGCTTGCTTCTTCCGTGTAGCACTGAATTCTTGAAGAGTTTAATCGTCGAGTTGTTATCACAAAAAACTATAGTAGCCTTAATTTGCTGGAACTGTAGTTCTTCAAGAATTCTTCTTAACTAGATAGCTTGACAAGCACAAGTTGTGGCAACAATAAATTCAGCTTCTGTAGTTGATAAGGTGACAATTTGTTACTTCTTAAAGACCATAAAACAACACATGTGCCCAACATAAAAACATAACCCAAAGTGCTCCTTCTATCATCTTGATCTTTTGCATAATCACTATCAGTAAACCCAAACAGCTCTAACTTTTCACCCTTCTTATAGAACATCCCAAAATCTTTAGTTCCTTACAAGTAACGAAGGATCCTTTTGGCTACTAACAAATGCATTTATGTTGGATTCTCCATATACCTACTGATTAAGCTCACATAATACATTATGTCTGGTCTTGTTGTAGTTAAATACATCAAACTGCCAACAATTTGCTTGTAAAATGTGTTGTCCACCTTCTTCCCTTTATGATCTTTGTTTAGCTTCAAGCCAAATTTAGTTAGAGTGCTAACATGATTGCAATCCTTCATCTAAAACCTGTCCAAAATATCTTGCACATACTTCTTTTGAGAAATAAAGATCCTATTAGCAGATTGCATTACTTCTATGCCAAGAAAGTAATGCATCATACCAAGGTCAGACATTTCAAATTCAATCATCATAGATTTTTTGAATTCCATAAATATAACAACATCATTTCCAGTAAATATAAGATCATCTACATATGAGCAAACAATATGCAGTTTCCCCTTATCTCTAATTTTAACAAATAGTGTGTGCTCATATAGATATTTGTGAAAGCTTTCTTTCAAAAAAAACAAGCTTGTTGAGCTTGTTTTAATCTATAAAGAGCTTTCTTTAATCTATAAACTTTATGCTCATTTCCAATCTTAAACCAAAAGGTTGTTCTACAAATACCTGTTCTTCCAAGTGTCCATGCAAGAATGCTGATTTGACATCCAATTGGAAAATACACCACAAGTTCTGCGCTGCTAATGCAATCACCAATCTGATTGTATCATGTCTTGCAACGGGAGCAAAAAATTCTGTATACTAAATCCCATATTCTTGCATATATCCCATAACTACCAAACATGCCTTATACTTATCAACTTCACCATTTTTTGTTAGTTATGTTTTGAAAACCCACTTTACACCAATGGTTTTGTGCCCTTTCGGAAGATTAGTTAGCTCCCAAGTGTCATTTCTTTCTATGGCATCAATTTCATCATCTATTACCTTTCTTCATTTTTCTTCTTTGACAGCACTTTCAAAGGTTGTAGGATCACAATCTGGAAAAAAAAAGAGAATTAAAATGAGAGATTGGATCTTCAATTCCAGTTACCTTATAGTCTTTCATCCATGTAAGCCTTTTTTGAATACGAGGAAAAGATCGAGCTGTTGCAATAGTAGCTTCTGCTGCTGTTGGCAAAATGTCAATAGTTGTTGGGGTAGGAAGAGATTGAGCTGCTGCAACAATTGCTGCTATTGGAAAAATTTCAGCAGCTGTTGGGGTTGCTTCTAATGAATTGTTAGGCATAATAACTACTAGAGTTGGCTCACTTTCATAATCATTGTCAAAAACAACTTGTGTAGGCTGCTGCCTATTTCAATCCCAAGTGTTTTCCTCATCAAAGACTATATCTCGGCTGGTCACAATCTTCTTTATGAGTGGATTGAATAATTTATAAGCCTTGGAACCTTCATTTATGCCAAGAAAGACATATTTTTCACCCTTATCATCAAGCTTCTTTCTTTTCGCATTCGGGATATATGCATAAGCTATGCAACCAAAAATTTTAAAGTGATCTACAACTGGTTTCCTCCCACTCCAAGCTTCCTCAGGTTTCATGTTCTGAACAAAAAAAAATAGGACTTCTGTTTAACACATGGATGCTTTAATTGACTACCTCTAGCTAAAACTTCTTTGGAATGTTTCCTCTTACTAGCAAACTTCTCACCATGTTGAGGATGGTTCTATTTTTTCTCTCTGATACACCATTCTGTTGTGGTGTTTAAACAGCTATGAGTTCTCATTGAATGTCATGATCTGCACAAAAAAACTTCAAATTTGGTTAAACAATATTCTCCATTATGATCTGTTCGAAGGGTCTTAATAGTCTTTCTTGTTTCATTCTCCACATGAGCCTTAAAGCTTTTAAATACATAAAGAGCTTCTGACTTTTGCTGTAAAAAATAAACCCAAGTTTTTCAAGTAAAATCATCAATGAAGGTAATTAAATATTTTTTACCTCCATTAGAAGATGAATTTATCGGTCCATAAATGTCATAATTTACCAGCTCTGAGACATGTTTTGCTCTCCATAACTTTCCTTGAGGGAATTGAGAACGATGTTATTTACTAACAACACATTCTTCACAAATTTGAAAAGGAAAGTGAATTTTAGGGAGATCTGTCACCATATGTTTCTACTGAAGAGTCTTTAATCCATCAAAATTCAAGTGGTCATACCGAAAATGCCAAAGCCATGAAGGGTCTTTTATTTCAGCTATTAAACAAGGTTGAGATGTTATTATCTTTAATGGAAACAACTTGTTTGAACTCATCTGAACAACAACAATTGGTCCTTTTGAAGATCATATATCTCGTAAACACCATTTTGAATAGCTATCACATAACCATTTTTAAGCAATTAACCAGCACTCAATAAATTATTTTTCAAGTCAGGAACATAAAGGACGTCAGAAATTGTTTCTACAACACCATTCTTTGTTCTTATCTCAATATCATCTTTTCCCATTGCATTCACAGTGGAACAATCATCAAAACTTACTATAGAATGAAAATCTTCATCTAAATAAGAAAAGGAAGACTTATATCCACACATGTGATTACTGCAACCCTATCCACATACCAAACATTAGACTTTGGCTCCTAATTAGCTTCAATAGCCATCAACAAAGTTTCCACTTCTTCTTCTTTTCGATAAAATGTGATTTCTCTCCCTTTGCTTTGTCAATAGGTAGCCTAGCATAACATTCAAAATGATAATGTCCAAAATTATGACATCTAAAACACTCTACCTTGGATTTGTCAAAGTGTTGAACTCGTCCTTTGTTTCTACCTTGACATTGATCATCAGCAGCCTTAAAATATTATCTGCTGCAATCTGTATTGCCTCTACCTCTCTTTTCTTTACCTCAACCTCTACCCCTTCCTCTAGAATTTGAGAACTGGGTAAAGGTAAAGGCCTTTAAAGCCTGCTCATCTGTATTTGAAGTTTGGTTCATCTTTTGTTCATGGACTAGCAAAGAGCTCTGCAGTTCATCAAGAGATAATGCATCTATATCTTTTGATTCTTCAATTGAACATACAACATAATCACAATTTAGTGCTAAAGAACACAATATCTTTTCAACAATGACACCATCATCCATCTTTTCATCATGAAATCCCATTTTGTTGCTTATCTCCATAATCTTGGCATAATAGTTGGTGATAGATTCTCCAACCTTCATTTGTAGGGTCTCAAAATCTCGTCTCAAGGCTCAAAGATGTGCACGTTTTACTTTAGTAAAGCCTTGATATTTTTTTTTCATGGAATCCTATATATTCTTGGAAGTTTCTTTGCTAAGAATTGTTTTCAAGATGGGACAATCAATTATCTGGGCATCTGTCAAGATTCCAGTTGTTGCTGGTTCTTCAATTCCAGGTGCAACAATCAGCCAATATTCTTTTGACCGAAGGAAGTTCTCCATTAGCATACTCCAATGGTCATAGTAACCATCAAAACATGGGATCGCTGCTTGCATAAAATTTGATTATGAGGCCATTGTTTCCTGCAAAAAGATAAATATGAGGAGGAGAAAAAGCTACTGCTATTTTGGAGACTCACTATTTAGGAACTTTTTCTCTCTTGTTTTTTTCTCACTAATCTGGCTCTAATACCACTGTTACTCAGTAAAGAAAAATAACAAAAGAGATGTGTTGAAAGAGAAAGCTTTGTTCTTAACAATGAAAAATTAGAAAGAAAAGCCTATAAATAGGCTTTACATCAGAACACACTCACCATAACTCCTATAAAATAGCATCACAAACAAGACACTTTCTTAGCCACTAAATCAAATAACAAATTCCTAAAGACTCGGTCTACCAATGACTAGACTTCCAATAAACATTAAATAAAACATTTAAATCTTAACAGATATATTCCATTAATGTTTTTTGATAAAATTAAAATTTATACACCAATTTTGTTTTTGTTTTTGACAGAAACAAAGAGTGGAACAAATATGAAAGCTACAGTGTTTGATTGAAACAAATTAAAAGTTTTACGTGAAATTACAAAATCAAGTAAACGTTAAGGGGAAATTCAAATTTACTATTCTATAGTTTTAAATTTACCTTTAAAGGGAAAATGCATTACATAAAAAAAAAAAATGCTTCCCGACCCTATCTAATACCAACCCTAATGGTTAATCTACCAGTGTAACTATTTTTTCATTCACAAATTGAGGATCATCTTTGAGTTAATGGATGTAAAATAAATGTATGATTGGTTTTATGTGCAAGTGAGACTTTTTTGTTTTTTGAACAATTAGTATTCTAAAATAAGATAGAATGATCGAACTCGAGTATTGATGTGCTAACCTTTAGCAAACAAATGGGTTTTATTATAATTAATTGTTATTAAACTTCAAAGATCTATATTTATGAATTTATTTGTCAATATTTATATGATTTTGATATTGTCAATCAATGATGATGATAATAAAAATATAAGTTATATTAGGACATACTGATGCTAGACCATATAATATGTTAATCAAATTAATATTGATATTTAACATAGGATCCACCATTCTAATTAGAGAATAGCTATTCAAGCGCATGTTGGCTTGATATACAAAGTTTTGAGATAATTATAAAAATCTACTGTATTTTATTTATTTATTTATTTATTTATTTTTACTTCATATTTTATTTAAAAATAAAAATATATACTTTATAACCTAGAATTTATAAGTTCATGACACTTTATTTCCTTACTAAAAAAAATTAATATATATATATATATTATTTACAAAGTTATTATTATATTTCAATTAATAACTAAAAAGATCTTATATTAAATATTATAAATTTTCCATAAATATTATAACCAAAACAACCCACTTCTAACCCACGTCTATAAATATTACATCACCTCATCTTGAGCGCGAACTCCCTAATTCAAATTAAGAACCGCTCACATTCATATCTTTTTGCCACCACAACACAAACCAAATCATCATATATGCCCAAAACCATAACTATCACACCACCATCATCTAAGCGACACCATGTTGTTTAGGGTGTTTGCTTTGGGTTTGTTTACCATCCATCACCCCAAGCCTAAAGCTACATTCACCATCTTCTTGTTTTCTCTCTTTATTAAAACAAAAGTCTTCTTCTTATTAACCTGAAAACCTTACACAAAATTTAGCAAACCCACTTGTAAAAATTAAAAACAAACAAAACAAGTACAAAAAGAGAAAATAGATTTAAAAATCAATTACAAAAAAGATCAAAACTAGATCAATTAATGATAAGGGTTTCTTGAAATTTGTGGTTTTAAGATATGGGTTTGCTTCTTGATATTATAAGGTTAGGGTGTTTGATCTTAATTTTAATGTTGTTATATAAGGGTAATTTAGTTATTTTATACAATTTAGAATTTTTGAGTGATTGAGGATTTAAAGTGCAACATTTGAAAAAAGAAAGAAGGGAAAAAACTAGTAAACTATAGGAGGTTTATTACAATTGTTGTTACCCATTTTGGAGCCTCACCTAAACAAAAAAAAAATCAGAAAAGAAAGAAAGCAAAAAAAATTGAAAAGATTTTGGAAGAAGATATAAAAAAATATATTAGTGAAAACAATATACCAGAAAACCAAGGAAATTATTGAAAACTGGTTGAGAAAAATCAAAATATACAAGATTGGAAAATTTGACAGTATATTTTCGACTGGTAAAGGCCATTTTGGCAAAGAAAATCCAATGTTTAAGGACTCAATTGGAATTTTTCAAGGTTTAATTGAATGTATTAAGGGTTTAATTGCAATAAACATTTATTTTTAAAGTAAATTCAGGCTTTAATTTGAAGAAATTAAAGTCTGGGGTTGAATTGAAATTTTTAAGAGTTAATTTGGTCAAATCAGGAGCTTAATTGCATAAATATTGAAGTTTGATGGGCAATTAGAGACTTGATTGAAGAAATCCAAAACCAATGACAAAACTATAAAAGGCACAAAAATGTAACAGCTAAAAGTGATCAAATTAGGGGCTAAATTGATGAAATTATAAGTTTGTTGGTCAATTGAGGGTTAATATTTAAGATTGAGAACCTAGGACTAAAAAAAAAGCGATCAACTTTAGGTCTAACAATTAAATTTACAAGGGATGAAATTGTATGAAATTAAAAGTTTTGAGGTAATTATAAGTGCAATTAAAAGAAATTGAAAAAACATAGACGAAATTGAAATTTATCAATTTCAAATTAAAAACCCTAAATGGCGCTTCATTCAAACTTAATAAAAAGTATATGAGTGACACATCATTCAGTAAACTAACCTCTATTTTGACAGTTTTGACTGATCGAATTGACAACTTCAAAGGAATGAATGTTGAGTTACAACTCAGTTAGTCATGACTAAAACACTATTGTGCAAGAACTGACCTTCTTTTCATGTATTCATACACAAAAGCTCCTACATGGCTTCTTATCGAGGGTTTACAACACTTACCATAGAATTGCTTGAGGTGTTTTTATATTATTATTTTTTTGTTTTATATTTATATTTATAGGCATGGAAAAGCAACTTGGAATGCTTAACAAGTGATATTGTATTCACCTCTTTGTTGTTGTGATCTTTATTTAATGTGTTCTTTTTTAAGTTGTTTCTGATGTTTTTGATGTTGTGTGTGTGTGTATTGTTGCTTAACAAGTGATATATATGCATGTTTAAGCAATGATGTTCTTCTTGTTAAAGCAATGTTGTTACCTCATGCATGATTTTGATATTTTGATGTTATTTGTTTATTTTTTAGATTCAAACATGTTTATGTATGATAGTGTTACATATTTGGTTAAATAATGCACATTTTAGAAGCTACAAATGTCATTTTTTAGGCTTGACAGTGACTGCTTTTTGTTGGATTTGTGACTGGGTTTCTAGGTAATGTTCTTCGTGTTATTGAAATAAACATTATCTTAGCTCCTTGGTTTGGATCAATTTAAATCTATTTCTTTGCTCAGGACCCTTTGTTATGATTAATTAATAAATAATCTAGAGTTTATTTGCATTAATAATAAGTTTTTAATGGCATTTGATCCTAGAATTTCAGTTTTGAACTGAAATTCATTTTGACAAAACTGTGATAATTAAGTGATAATCGAAGTGGGTGGATGTTAAATTATTGATCCTTGCATGATTTCCAACATGTATATATCTTTGTTTTAACCATATCTAGTCTAATTTAGGTTTCACGTTACTGGGATGGGTTTCGGTGTTCTTCGTGTTCTTCATTATCTTTTTTTTATTCTTTCTGCTCAAGAATTTTTGAGTTTTTGTGTGTTTTTTGGTGTCCAATCTATTTTTTATCTTTGGTTTTGTTTTTAGATTGTTTTTAGATAAAACTGAAATTTTTTGTTCGGTTTATGGTTCAACAAAAACTTTTGAGTCAACTTAGTCATGTCAACTTGGTCGGGTCAAAATTAGGTTCAAGGGTTAAGATCTTGTTTAGCTTGCAATTGTTTTTGCTTAAGGACATGCTTGGCAAAAGATTTTCTTAAGCTTGATTTGGTAGTTTTATTACAATGAAAATTTGGTTTTTGCCGAGCAAAACCTAAAAAATAATAAAATAATAATAAGAACTAAAAACAATTCTTGCATATGGCTAAAGTCTAAATTTTTTCATGCATATTTTATTTTTTATAAAAAAAGTAATTTTTTTATCATACTTTGAAAAAATAAAAGAATTAGTTAAAGGATATCATAACTAGTTTATAATTATCTGTTAGACGTGACATACATTTCTTTTAATATATGAGATTATAAACTTAGATGTAAGATGTATTCCTAATATTAAATAAAAAGACATATCATTTTATTTTATTTTTATGTTATTAGGTTTATACCTGATTAGATAAGGACCTTCTTATTGAGAATGACTTCACTCAAATCCTAAATAGACCAACAGTTAGAAAACACAACAATGCCTTAGTTTATATTAGATCAGTTAAGGTTTATAGTAACTGAAATATTAGGTGGCGACTCCCATTCTTTTTTTATTAATAAAAGACAAGAATTTCTTATTCTTTTAACCCACATCACCATCAAAGATCCTATCTGGGAGGATGATCATTACGAAGTTGTATACGTGCAACAGAATGACGACTCCACTATGAAACTCGTGGATTAAGATTTGTTTGTTTGTCTGGTTGTTGTGTTTTTTTTTTTTATTAGTGTGTACCTTTTTTCTTTTTTATGCTTTAAATTTTTTTGTTTTTTGTTCATCATTTTTTTTATTATCAATATGCATTCTTTTGTACATATGGCACATGCTTTTATATATTGGATATGGACTAATACCTTATGCATTACCTGTTTTAATTTTTTAAAAACAAGCATAAACTTCTAGGTTAAATGTGGGATTAATGATCTGCCCTATAACTATTGGTCAGGGTTTAGATGTGTAAAACATTCAATTCATATCTGAGTGCTTGCTTGGTAAAGGTGGGCATATGTGTCTTAACCATTCCTCTCAACGCCCCTATATTGTCTTTACAAAGGTCGTCACTAGGTATATCTAAGACCCTTTTAGAGATCAAGTAGTAAACCTACCCCCCTGTCTCACATAGAAGAATTAGAACCTGTATTTATGGTGTATGCTCCCTACACGTGTTTAATCAAGGCAAGCCCCTCATGTGGCATCTTAAGTTCAAGACTTACGAGTGACACAATGGTCATCACTAGAGAAATTTTAGTTGTAAAATTTAGGCAAAAATTAAAATTCATGTTCATCATGCAAGAGTTATAAATGTGTGTGACCTCTTGAAGGGAGAGCTCATCATATTAAATGCATGCTCATACATTTAGCATGCATGTTCACAGGTTCAACGTAGGTCCCCCATCGAAGGTTTATTATACCTAACTAAGGGAAAGATGAAAAATAAAGAAAAAGCTCAGATATAGGCTCGATATCAAAAGGCAATTGAGAGCATCAAAGATGAAATGCTAGACTCACAAATCTGCTCAAACAAGCACTGAGTTTCAAAAGTGGAAATGTCTGCATATTCTCATTTCTAAGACCCTTTTAGAGATCAAGTAGTAAACTTACCCCTTGTCTCACATAGAAGAATTAGAACATGTCTTTATGGTGTATGCTCCCTACACGTGTTTAATCAAGGCAAGCCCTTCATGTAGCATCTTGAGTTCAAGACTTACGAGTGACACGGTAGTCATCACTTGGGAAATTTTAGTTATAAAATTTGGGCCAAAATCAAAATTCATGTTCATCATGTAAGAGTTATAAATGCGTGCGACCCCTTGAAGGGAGAGCTCATCATATTGAATACCTGCTCATATATTTAGCATGCATGTTCACAAGTTCAACGTAGGTCCCCCATTGAAGGTTTATTATACCTAATTGAGGGAAAGATGAAAAGCAAAGAAAAAGCTCATATATAGGCTCGTTATCAAAAGGCAATTGAGAACATCAAAAATGAAGTGGCTAGACTCACAAATCTGCTCAAACAAGAGCTGAGTTTTAAAAGTGGAAACGTCTGCACATTCTCCTATAAAAATATCATCAGCTCATGTCCCTGATACATCTCAGAACTTAGGGATAGATTTAACAATGAAGCAACATTTTATACCTATTGCCCCTGTCTAGCCAGCTCAAACTCTAGTTACTATAGATTTGATACTTGAAAGGCCCTTTAATGATAAATTTGGTGGTCCCATGAACTATGATAAATAAGTTTGCTCTAGAAGAGCGATTGAGAGTAGTTTAATGAAATGATTTGTCTGGCCTTATACAAGTAGCTGGAGTTCGTTTGGTACCAAACTTTGTGGTGCCAAATGAGTTTCGAGTGTCGGATTTCATCAAGTATACCTGACTAGAATGCCCAAATACCCATCTCCGGTCATACTGCAACAAGATGACCAAAGTTATCTACAATGACAAAATTTTAATCTATTTCTTTTAGGATAGTCTCATATGATCTGCCTAGAGTTGGTATATGAAACTAGATAATGCCAAAATCAATAAGTGGTAGGATCTGGTAGCCGCCTTCATGAAGTAGTATAAATTTAATCTGAAAATTACTCTTAACAAAACCAGTTTGATGGTCATGGAGAAGAGAAACCAAGAGTCTGTGGAGGCATATGCACAAAGATGACGAGATAAGGCAACACATATCCAACCTCCACTAATAGAAATTGAAATGGTGATGTTGTTTGTCAACACCTTTAAATCCTCTTATTATGAGCATTTGATAGGAAGCTTAACTTAAAATTTCTATGAAGCTACGAGGATTGCCGAAAGGATAGAACAAGTTATCAAAATAGAAAAAATCAGAAGTCCAACCATGAGCTTCAGAGTATGACAAGAGATGAATAAGAAAATGGCTCTCAGGTATTAGTTATTTGGTCCAATTGGGTCTTATTATAGCATCAATTGTTCAAGTGTCTTCGTCAAGGATTGACATATCTCTGCCGTACGAGTTTTTTAGACTTCAGATTTGTTGTCCTGACTCCATCAAACCCCATATACCAATCATTTTCTATACAATATAATCCAAATAAGAGATATAAATATCATGATAGATTGAAAATTGTAAAAATTTCATGTTCACGACCTGAAATTGATAAGCAAGGGATGAATTGAGTTTGTGAAGAATATTAGTATTTTTTGTTTTGATTTTTTTGTATAAAAAACAAAATCAAATCCAAAAATATTTACCTCCAGAATCATTGCTCGAACCGCACACAACCTCATGACCCCGCCATGCGGATTGAAAACTTTTGGTGTGCGCGTGTGGGTGTGTTTTTCTGTTTTTGTTGAAAAGTTTTGAATATTAATAATAGCATTAGAGCACAGACCAGACACACGAGCGGCATATTTAGGTGAAAGCAAGCACAAGTACTGTCCTTTAAAGTCCCTTGTCGCCTACTACAGCTATAGTTCAAGATCACCGGCTTTAATTTGTAGTTGTTTCTAATCTGAAATCAAAAGGGAGCACGTGTCCCGTCCTGATGTTAAAAAGACGAAGAAATCCTTCAGAACACTAATTTCAAGCCCATAAAAAATAATACTAATAATTGATGTCCCCGTGATTATTATATATTATTTTTTAAGGATAATTACACTACAATCACGTTATTTTTTGAAGTTTTTTTTAATCAGAATTATTTTAAAATAAAATTTTTATTTTAAAAAAAATTATTTTTAATATTAGCATATATAAATAATAGAAAAATATTTTTAAAACAAAACAAAAGTATATGCTGGATTTCTGGATTTCCTATGGATTCAAAACATTCTTTTCTCCTATTGGTTACCATTCTACAAGCAATTTCAATAAAGTTTTTCCATCGAATACTTTTTGAGAAAAAGATGTTAATTTCTTTGTAAAGCTAGGGGAGGGCAGTGAGCACCAATGTAGTCAGCTTTTAGCTCAGATCTTCTTCTTCTTCTTCTTTTTAATGAACATGAATATGCATAGCACTTGATGAAACTGCATGATGGCCAATAAATGGATTCCCGTTGGAAAGCTTTAAAAATAAAAAATGAAAACAGGTTGGCTTCACCACCGGCCAGGAGAGCCAATCCAAAGGAGACGGATGTTTGTTTGGAGATTTCTTTACTGAATTCTGAGAACATCAGGCACATTTTCTGAGAAATACCATGTGAATCCAAGGTTTTTCAAAGGTTTAATGGTTGGCAAAAACAATAAAAAACTGATTCACCTTAGATTCTTTTTCTGGTTCTAAAATGCCTTGCATTCAAGATTTGCCTGGAGATTTTATGTTGTGGATTGTATTGACTGGGAAGTAGGTTCAGGAATCCAAAGCTTGTATAAAATAGTGAATCAAGCTCATGATTTGAAAGGATGCAAACTGTTCATCTTTTTCCACGCAAATCCAGCAGGATTTTCTAGGTCAGTGTGAACCTTACGTGGAATCAACTCTGGTTAACCAAGGAGCTACCATTTTCTCTTCTTTTTCTTTTCTTTTTTATTTGCTTGAAATATATTTTCATTTAATATTTGATCACCATCAGGGAGCGGTGTGAAAGAGAAACTTGTATTTATTTGCTCTTTCATTTTATTCCGGGCATTTCATTGCAAAAGCTGAACGGATTGGAGTATTATTTTTCTATATAATGGCAGAATTTAAATGAAATATTTACTAATATTTGATCATCACCTGATTTAATTGGACACGAAATTGTAATTGCTCGAATTGGGATACGTTCATGACAGATTTCCAAATGGAAAAGCTTCATGTTGAGCTAATTTATTTTATTTTTAACCCTTTTTTTT
>Ga0325410_1001728_pt1 | contig 24199 bp, 7 predicted proteins | sample PopdelMetagenome_16_FD_206182 | JGI IMG/M metagenome (GOLD analysis project Ga0325410, IMG submission 206182) | Populus deltoides microbial communities from Bellville, Georgia, United States - Xylem-PdIQD-R3 | ecosystem: Host-associated > Plants > Phyllosphere > Stem > Wood/Secondary xylem...
TTTCTTTTTAATTTTCTGCAAAACTGGCATGTAGAAGGGGAAAACCTTTACTTTTAACATTGGCTCAAACTTTGGATTAAGTTGTTTATAACTATTTTGTTACTTTCTAGTTGGGAAGTTTCTAATTGAGTTATTATGTTTTACATGCAGCTATCAGCATACTAAGTTTCACAAACGTAAGTTCATCTCCAAGTAAACAATCTTTTATTTTTTCACTTGATGGTTGGCGATTAGAAACTGTTATTTTCCTGTGGTACGTGGTTATTTGGAAATCAGAAAATCTTATTGACCGTTTTTTAATATTTTTTTTGTAGTTTATGCCCTGTGTTTTGGTTGAAAACCACTGGTTGTATTTTATGCACCAAAAGTTTTAAATGCAATATTGCATGATAATCTGATGCCTTGGATGTTATATTTGATTGTCTTTCTGGTTGAATTTTATTGAGCACTCATTGGAGGTCTAGAACTTTGAAATTTTCTGTTGAAAATTACATGCACTTTGAAAAAAATTTACTTTGCTTTTTTTTTTCCTCTCCAGAAACTAAGAATCAATGGGCACGTGATGACCCTGCTTTTGTTGTTATCTCCAGCCTCCTTCTGGCAGTCGCAGCTTTGGCTTATTGTGCTGCGTAAGTTTCCTGTCTTTAGGAACCTCTCCTGATTGACTGTTATACTGATGGTAAAAATAATAAATGACTTTCAAGCTCTCATCCTTTTTTTAACGAGAGACCTTCCAGGACCTCCTTTGTTTGGATTATATTGAAATTTAAGCCTGCAGTTGTTAATTATGAGCATGCATGCTGAGACAATGCTCTTGGATGTCTAACTTCTTCCAATTTTGGTAATGCTGCACATACTTGATTAGGCTACATTTTGAATTTCAAACGTCCAAGTTAGCAATGTTATGGAAAAAACTTAGTGCATTTCGTTTTTCTAGCCCTAGTTACTTATAGATTATTTTGTTTTCTATTGCTGCATTCAATGAGTTATTTGAATGTTCCCTCCTGATTAAATCTTTGTTTGTCACTTATTTTCCTTTCAGGTATGACCACAGTGCTGGACATGCTGTTTTTGTAGTTATTTCTGTATTACTTTTTCATTTTTTAATTACTGGAGCTGGTCTGGCTACATGTTGTTGGTAAGACCACTCTCCACCTGATAGTAAATATATGCTTATCATATTTTTCAGCTCTCCCATTATTTGATTGCCCTTATTAATAAATTAAATGACTGTGTAAATGCAAATTTGGCATTTTAATAAATATATCTTTTTTGTCTTTAATAACCGGCACTTCCTATGTTGCAGCCAATGCCACAGGCCTTGCACATGATATTTAGTTGGTGAATTATATCTTGTCAATTGAAGCCAATGAAAGAATTGACTTTTACATGTGTGAAACTACAATGGAGAGAGAAGATATTTTGTACCATTAGTAATATAATGCTTTGTGTATAATTAGATAATTGAGTACTTGTTCTGAAATCTGAAACTTGTAAAGTCTTCAACTCATCAAAATATTGTTTTACCACCTGGAGTTGACATTAATTGCCTTGGTGATGCTTTCCCTTTTTGTAAGAATTTAATCCTAGATAAAGAAACTAATTCTGGATTTCTTTCATTGATGCTTTTTTTTCTCTCTTCATTCATAATTAGATCTTTCACTTCTTGATTTCCTTCCTCTGCTTGTGTGATTAGATCTTGAACATAGATGTTACATCATGCTTGCCTAATATTGATTCCATTTCTCAATTCCATACAGGTTCCTAACTAATGCTTACCTTCGGGAGGAGGCTCCAAATAGCCATGTTGTTGAGCAACGGGTTGAATGGCAAGTCTAGAACTTCCTTCTCTTGGTTGTTTTAGAAATATGTTCTTAACAGGTGTATGCATGTGAAATTTTTGCAAATTATTATAGATTTGCCCATTTCTGTCTCTGATGTTTTACAGATGCTATTTATCTCGCTTGTATATTCCTCATTAATAACACTTGGTGCTGACCCCTTTTGTCATTTTGCTGTCTGGTTGAAGGCTATATGCGTTTGATGTGCACTGCAATTCTTTCTTCCCAATGTTTGTCATGCTTTATGGTAAGTGTTATGTTAATATGTGTTTCAGCTTTTACTTCTTGAATCTTAGTTTATGCTACCACAGTATTACTAATGTCATGGTTTTGTTGCAGTTATACATTATTTCCTGTCACCCCTTCTAGTGGCCCATGGTTTCATACCTGTATTGCTGTCGAACCTGCTGTTCATGGTGGCAGCCTCGTACTATCATTACCTCAACTTTTTAGGCTATTATGGTGAGCTAAATTTTCATAGTATCTGATTTAATGCTTTTCTGAACAGGTTTTTTCCTACAAAAGATCACTAGCATGCAAATTATTTAGAGATAACTCAAGGTCTTGGATGACTTGGTATCCATGTCATTACCTCAATTAAGTGTTTCAAGCAGCATTTTGGACCTAGATTGAACTGGAATGCTAAACTTGTTTCATTAAAGCATCACCTTTTCCTAGTCTGAGTTAGAGCTTCTACCTGTTCTTGATGTATGCCTGAGTTGGACTGTATTGACTTGGTCAGACTGATTACCCAGTTGGAAACCCTTGTTGAACTGCTGGAATTTCACCTTGTTGTTTTCAAGATTCATCATTGCATATTCTCTTGGAGCCTTGATCCAAGGCTGTGGAAATTAAAGTGCACAAACACTGGTATTAAACATGATGACACTATTGCCAAGGATGTTTCGATGTAATCACATCATGTGTTTTTTTATGAAATAAATGACCTATGAGATGTTCTTATCACTTGTAATAGTGTAATAAACCGCACAAATGCTGTACATAAATAATAAAAGAGTTAAATGATAGAAAATAAAAATTGCAGTTGCTCAACTTTTTTGCAAGAAAGATTGGTTTTAGGCGCCCATGAATGGCATTTAGGATATAGGTTTAGTTGAGTAAGTTGACACCAAAAGATCCGTAGTATATATCTACTCCAATATGATCCTGGAAGAGGTTCTGACACCTTGCCTCCTGTTCTTTCTGGTTCAATCACTGGATCGGTTTTTGAAACACTGGGTCTTGGTGGCAGGAGCTCACTGCCAGAAATCTAGTGATTGTTTTCCGCTTCCAGAAAACAAAAGAAAGTCCTTGCTGAAGGGTTGCTAAACATGTTCAGTTGAAGGTTTTGCCTGGATATGGGTTCCAAACTTGGATGGCTATTAATTTTTTTTTTTTGCAGTAATGATACAGCTGCTGATAACCTTAATCAATTAAGGTACTGATAACATGTCTTTAAATTATTTTGCAGTGTTGCCCTTCCTGGAGAGAACAACGTTTTTCCTCTATCCAATCGGTCTTATCATTGTCCTATCTCCTATTTGTAAGTACTTGAGTGCAATTTCTCACCGGACCTTGGTATCAGGTTGTTTTGTATCTCAACCTCTCAGTTCTTTCAACATTGCAGTGATTTTAAGTGGCTTCAATCCTTCAAGATATTTAATGAATGTGTACTTTAGTCAAAGGGTGTGATTTACTAAGCTAACACCTCGGAGGGCACATCTATGTGATGGGAGATAGTTCAGAGACTGCATCAACAACGGGCTGGCCATAATTTCTTCACATACATGTAGTAAAAGTGACGGAGGATTGCAAAATGAAGATCTTTGTAGCTTTCTTGTAGGCCTTTTTCCCATTGCAAGTGGAAATCAAACCGATTGAAGGCAGGGTAGAATCGTTCTTTTTTTGACAGTCAATATCATTGTTCAAGCGGATCTATTATTGAATGTAATGATTTGCAGATGTCTTTTATTTGGGAACGTGAATATGATAAGATCCCTTTTCACGATGTAAATTGTATGCATCTTCTGCACCCTCCAACTGGGGCCGAGTAGCTGGATGTTATCATCAAAATGAAATCCATAATGTGATGGCCGTATTTGATAAACGTTACTGGGTAGTAAGTAGCTGCGGTGGATATTCTTTGTGCCCTCCATTCCAATAATTCTCAAGAGTTTTTGGCGCGCGTAAGAGTGTTCTTCGTTGTTCGTAAGCACTAAAAAATAGCACTATAAACTCGTTAATGATCACCCAAGGATTCATAATGGTTGTCGTGCTGCCTATTCGCCATTTCCATCACATCGCGAGGTTGACAAATTTGGTCGCTTAGGTGGATGGGGTCAAATATGTAAAGGGTTGCGTGTAGTGGTTGTTCTTAACCAGTTCGTGTTTTCCCAATGAAGAAAAAAAAGGCTACAAAATGTCAATGCTGTCATTATGTTTCATCCGTAATAAGGTAAAGTTTGAAATCCTTGCGCTGCGGAACTGTAATGATTTTAGCTGGCTGTTTGATTATTCAAACATAATCAATTATTTAATAATTGATTATATTATTATAATCTTATTTATGTGTTATTGCATATTTTACATGTATTATTCCTGTTTGTCTGAACATAAATAACATTAGATCACGTATTCATGAAGAATGCTAAATCTAATTTTTGTAATTTTAGATGTGAAATCTAATCAAAATCCCTTGAATCCAATAAGATCTAAAAGAAATAATTGAAAGAAACAACCCATTAATGTTATAAGACTGAAAGAAATCAGAGTCATTTCATGCAAAATTAACTAAAATCTAATCCCATTGCACCAACCTAACACCTATTGACCAGCCACAACTCATCAACTCAAGCCAAGTCAAAACCCCACAAACCAACTAGATCCATGAAGTCAAGACGGTGCCCCTCTTCGACAGAGCCATCAGCAAACCTAACCCTGAAGCCTCTCCCAAACCCAAAGATGCACTCAGCCGAGAACTAACATCCCAAAAACTCCCATCTCACGGAAAGAAATTAACATGCAATCAGATCCCCAGCAACCCCAACTTCGCTCGAGAACACAAAACGAATCCAGCTCTTCACGCGAGAAGAATTGCTTCAATTCATAGTGTATATACCCAGTAGCTATAGTAATTGACTGAGGGCCTTTAGTTTTTTTTTTATTTGTTTTTGTAATATGAATAATATTTTTGTTCAAGGACTAAGCTTGCTGCCAGCAACATCGACAGCAAATCTGTTTCTCGCATCATTTTTCTCGAGCCTCTCGAATGCCATGTTGATATAATCCATTTTGATCACTTCAATCATGGAGGTCAATCCCTTTTCCTTGCAGAACTCAATCATCTCCTCTGTTTCCTTCGTGCTCCCTATGAAGCTCCCAGTGATTGACTTTCTCCCTACACAAAAAATTGCATAAGAAGAGAAAGCACCTTATCAGGGATTATGGATTATAACAAATCTTTTCCTGATATCTTCTTAAATGAAAATTAAGTAGAAAACAGATAACTAATCTTTAAAGTAAATGGAAAGAGACTCACCATGCATAACCATAGGTGTAACAAACTGCCATGGGGCATTAATAATACCCATCAAGATCAACTTGCCATCAAGTTTCAATAAAGAAAGGTAAGGCTCAAGAGGATGAACCACAGGCACAGTATCGATGATATATAGTCGAGTGAATCAGCTGCCTTTTGCATGCCTTCCCCATCCGAGCTGACCAAGTATTCATCAGCACCAAGATGTTCCGAAGCCTCCTCCCTCTTCTTATCAGAAGAACTAATCACAGTTACATGGTATCCCATTGCCTTTGCTATCTTCACTCCCATGTGTCCTACTCCTCCAAGTCCTAAAATCCCTCCTCTTAGCTCACTCTGTTCCAGTCCAGCGCACAATAGCGGTGCTGCTTGTTCTGGTGGCATCCTGTTGGGAATTTTCTCCACAAATCTAAGGAAAATATCGAATTTTATCGAAACAAGCACAGGTTTTGCTTAATCCATCAATTTAGCTCAGTTAATTATAAAATTATTACAGTTTCAAATAAATATTATAATATTTGATTAATATTTAATTTTAAAATTATTTCTTGTAATTATTGTACATTTAATAAAAAATAATTAAAAAACAAAGTTGTTAAATCCAGAAATTTAATGGAATTTACATTTAGATAATAAATTAAACAAGTTAGACTGGGTTAATTTAATATATTACTATTTTAATATTAAAAAAATATTATCTTGAATTTTTTATTAAAATCAAAACATAGTTTTCATCGATCATCTAGTCTAACTTTTTTTTTTTTCATGATCTATTTTTTTATTCCACCAGTAACATAGCTGAGACAGTAAACTAGCTACAAACCAAGCTGTATCGGGTATTTTAACAATTTTGCCAAGATATTAATTAAATACTACCGACTAACGAGGACTTAGTATCTTTTCCCGTGCTCAAGAAAATACAAAATAAACATTTTTATTTTTTAAACTAGTGTTAAAAGGGAGCTCGTTGCAAATTTAAAATCTTAAAATTTTATCCCATATGTCACAAACCATGTTGCTTGTTCATAGGTTATCAAAGAAATATCACAACTTTATTAAGATCTCCTCATCTCAGATCTTTACTTATTTTTATTATTTTAAATGTTTCTTTTTGGATTAAAATCTTATAATCTTGATCTTCAAATTTAAATTTTGGTAGTTAAGTGTAAGCGACACTGTTTATCATGTTCCACCATGAAAATTGCACTCAGAATTGTTGTTTAGTTATCTACATTTGTTTTTGTGGAATTCTCTGCAAGGATCACAGGATCTCAAGGAAGTATTCTTTTAATCCAAATTTAGAGTAGACTGAGGCATCAAAAGGTCATCAGCCCTAGAACTCCGCCACCAGCATTTTCATGCTTGGAATTTCAGGATCACTAAAAGGAATGCCCCAACTTCATTCCTCGACTTGCTTCGAATATTTCTAAAAAGTTCCACACACCCACTACTTTCTGCAGAGATCGAGACTTGGTTTCCTTTCGCTTTATTGGAGCTCCAAATTGCCACCACCTTCCTAATTATCTCACACGGTTTGATTTGTTCGTTCTGTAGAAGGAAGAAAAATGGAAGCATTCACATGAGGAAATTCAAGTTCCAACTTCCAAGATGAGAAATTGTGGGAAATTAGGGATAATCTTCTGCTTAAAAAAGGTGTGATGGAGATAACATACAAGCAATTCATTAAACCCCACTTGACTTTCGCGACGCAAACTATATTTTTCTGTCAACTTTCTTTTTAGATTTCAATTTCTCACAGTATTCTTCAAAGACTTTTACACATTGAAACCAAATCTTTTTCAGTGGACACAAATCATCTATATCTAAATTGATATTCAATGAAAATCTTATTTTATTCTAACATGAAAAAAACACGCGGAAAGCAAATCAACTGACAAGGTTAAGTGAGAAAAAAACCCAAGACTTGTCAACAAGGAATGAAAAGGAAAGGAGGAAAGCCGTATCAGGAAAAGATTAAAAAGATTCAGTCATTTATATCCTTGTCTGCGTAAGAAGCCATCTCCTGCATCATCATCATCATAATCGTCGTCATTGCATGCTTCCAGCAAAGCCATCAACGCCAATTGCTCAAGATGGCTGAGGCCACCACTCCATTATTTTACATCGCCCATCTAAATCATGACCGGTTCATGTCAACTAAGCAGAAAAGGACTCAACATAGTGCCACTAAACGACTTCATTAAGGCAGGACCTTGAAAATCAACTCCCCTTTCTTATTTTATTAAACTCACAGTTCTTGAATCTCTACCGCCCCATAAGATAACTCTGCTTCTCCAATTCAGTAGCCAATATACTGACCGACAAGCATGCCAAGGCTGTGAATATGTCAAAAACGTGCACAATATTCAGGTCTTAATGGTATTATAACTTCTACAAAAGTAAAAATAGAAATTAAAATATTACAGGAAGTGGTCGAATTAGTAAGGTGATTAGAGTGATCAACAAGCAGACAGTTGGCTTCAAGCAAGATAAACAATGCCAATTCATAGTATTGAACACGAAGCAGTTTTATTTTATTTTTAAGAGGTTAAGAGAATTCTTTCATAAATACATATATAACAGCAACATGTTATAGATATGTATGTATGTAGAAACCATGCTGAATGCACCAGACAACGGGTTAATTACTATATAATGTTATAGATATGTATGTATGTAGAAACCATGCTGGATGCACCAGACAACGGGTTAATTACTATATATTTCTATTGCAAATGGCATTATATTAATATTAATATTGATGCAGAGAGAGGATCTTCTATATAAGGTTTGGCATGTCGAGCCAAAAGGCTTAACCAACTTAGAAGTCATTGTAAAGTTAAACTAAAATGAAGATTAGTACGGCGAATGTTAGCTTCTCTTTTCAGACAAAAGAAGATTATATTAAGAGAAAAAATGAAGCCAAAAGAAAGAATTCTGATAGAGCAGCCCAATCCTGCTGAATATCAGTCGAGGAAACACGCAAAAGAAGAGCGGAGACTATTTTATGCCATTACAATGTTTTAAGAGCACCCAATTGTCGGTTTTTAATATACATTAACAAAAACCAAAATTATTGTATTCACTTGTACAGTGTTTGTGTTTTTTTAGATTAGTTTTTCTTTTCAATTTTATCTTCTAACATTGAATTTTTTAATCCTAATCTTATGATTCAAGTTACAGATTAAGTGGATTAGCTCGGGTTTTTTTATTGTTTTTTTATTATTAATTTCATTATTTAACATCGAGTTTTCTTATCATAGTCTCATGACTCAAGCAACGAGTTTAGCGGATTTATTCGGGATTTCCCCTCCTTTTTTTTCTCCAAATTTATACTTCAATAATTGGTTCATTTGCAATTAGGCTTCATAATTGTATTTCATTTTACTTTCTATGAGGTTATCTCAGTCTCATTATCTTGGTCACGAGTTGGCAATTTAACCCGAGTTGAATTGAGTCTTTTTTTGGTCCTTTTTTTTATTGATTTGTTTTTTCAATTTCATCCTTAACATTAGGTTGATTGAGAATTAGGCTTCATAATTTATTTTAATTTTCTTTCTATGAGGTTATTCTGATCACATAACCCGGATTGTAGGTTTGACAAGTTAATCTAGGTTGACTCAAGTTGTTTGTTTTTGTGTTTTTTTAATTGATTTATTTTTAATTTAATTCTTCAAATTTGGATTAATTAGAAATTGAGTTTCATAATCTATTTTGATTTGCTTTTATGGGGGGTTATCCCAGTTTTATAACACAAGTCACGGATTTTACAGGTTAATCCAGGTTGACATAGGTTGATCCAATATGTTTCTGTCTTAAAATTTTAAATAAAGTTGTCTTGAAATTCTTTTTAATCAAACAATGTTTTTAACATATGTCCAGGTTGTCTTTGGACCCGTCAAGTTGATTGGGTTATATCGGGTCAACCTTCACAGGATTTAATTTTTTTACAAGAAAACACGTTAACAACACCGACATCTGATTTTTTTTATATTAAGAAAAATTAATTTGACCTGCAATATAGCGTGAGCTAATTATTTAGTATACTATTAGTTATAAAAATGCATTTTGGGCACAATATAGATAACTTCAGGAATTTTAATGTAAGCTTTAGAAAATGCAATATTAATATAGGTAAGCTTTTCGTTTGTAATTAGTACATATAACTTTCTTATATCATATTCTTGTTTGATTTTTGCATGATGTATTTGTTTACAAGAATAAATTTTGATTTACCTATAGTTAAAAGGAAGGAAAAATAGTTCATTCGATGAAACTTATAATGAGAGAGAAAGAGGGTGTGAAGGTAAATGAAGAAACCATAAATAAAAATAATCAAATAGAAGGTGTACCTACCTTTGAACATGCCTATAAAACCATAAACAATTGTCTTCAACAATATCTTTAAAGAACATTCTCTCAATACATAATTCAACATAAAGAAAAAGAGACCTAAAATTATGAAGATCATTCATTTCTTTGAAAAGATGGAAACGGAGTGAAATGAAAGATGTTTTTAAAACCCTCGATATGCATATTATTTTTTCATGAAAAAGGAAGGCAAAGACAAAGGTTGAAGGAAATGCTAAAGGTTGCAGAAGGAGAAGGGGAAATGAATAGTTAGAAATGAGAGAGTTCAAGCCATCAAGTTTTCCTTTTCTAATATCATCCTCTTTCCAACTGTTTGATTAAATTACCAACAAAAAGAAGAGGTATATATATATATATATATCAAGACTACTAATTAAGTCTATCCCACACAAAAAGAATGTTACATGCAACTAGTTATATGACAGGCATGAAAGCTAAAGGAAAAAACAAAGAATTCCTAACTAATTTCGACTGAAATAATGGAAATATAATAATAAAATGGTAAAACAATTATCCTTTCTCTTCCAACAACTTTTTATCTTCCATATTCTTTAACATCCCTCTATAAGATGGAGCATATTAGTTGACTATGCCTATCTTGGACATGTGAGAAGACAATAAGTATGCAAACAGACCTTTTGTAAAAACATTAGCCAGTTGAGACTTTGTAGAGATGTGTGTAATCTTTAAAATCCCTTTTTGAATTTTATTAGGGTTAAGGTGACAATCTAATTCAATGTGCTTGGTCTTTTCATGAAATACGAGGTTCGAAGCAATGTGCAAAGCAACTTTGTTATTGTAATGCAACACAACAGCATAAGGATGAGAGACTTGAAGATCGGTTAGAAGAAAATAAAACCAAGTAATCTCTAAACTAGTGGTAGCCATGGTATGTTATTAAGCCTCCGTTGAAGAGTGAGACATCATTGATTGCTTCTTAGATTTTTAAGAGACCAAAGATGAACCAAGAAAGATTTAAAATCCAAAAATAAAATACCTGGTGTTAGGATAAGATGCCTAGTCAAATCATAATAGGCTATAATGTCCAAGTTGCTTGAAGAGGGAAAGAAAAGCCCCTGCCCTAGATCCTTTTGATGTATTTGAGGATTTTAAATGCTGCTGTCGAATGTAAATCAATAGGGTGATCCATTAATTGACTTAAGATTTGCACACTATAAGATATATCTGGTCTCGTGATTGTCAGGTATAAAAGTCTCATAATTAATTGTCTATAGTAAGTACGATCAGATAAGAGTGTACCCTCTTCTATACTAAGCTTTAAATTTTGATCTATCTGAAGGTTAAAAGGCCAGGATCCTAGAGTGCTGTAACTTGCTAGAATGTTTAGAGCATATTTCCTTTAATATATTTATATCCTTTATTTTGTTCTGATGACTTTGATCCTAAGGAAATACCTTAATTTTCCTAAATCTTTGATCTTGAACTTGTTGTTGAGGAAAACCTTGATATCCTCGACAATAACAAGAGAGTCACTTGCTACTATGATATCATCTACATACACTAGTGGTGTTATGAAAGAATGAATGATTATCTTGTTTGATAAACAAGCTATAATTAAATTTAGACTGACATAGACCAAATTCAAGCAGAGAGGTGTAGAATTTTAAGTACCATTAACTTGACACTTTATTTAACCCATAAAGACTTTTAAGTAGTTTAGAAACTTGATGGTGTTGACCTTAGGTATATCTAGGAGGTCGCTTCATGTATATTTCTCCTGTAAGTGTCAATGGAAGAAGGCGTTATTAACGTCAAACTAATACAAAATACATCTCAATATGACTAGCTTTGCAATCGAGAGAAAGTTTCTTGATAGTTAATACCCTTTTATTATGTGTACCCCTTTGCAACTAATTTCACCTTGAATCTTTTAATGTTGCCATATGAATTGTACTTTATATATATATATATATATATATATATATATATATATATAGTCAAGAGGCCTTTTCTAAAAAGTAGATCAGTCATTATCTATGTCTAGTTAGACTCCAAAGCTTTCAACTCATTCTCCATGGTTGTGCGTCAATGAGGTTCTTTAACAGCTTGGGCATATATTTTTGGCTCAGTGTGTGAGGTAATGGAATTAGAGAATACTTGAAATGTAAAGAGAATTTATTGTATGAAAGAAAATTACTCAAATGAAATTGTTTACGTAGAAGAGCTTTAGTTGTCGCGACCTGTTGGATTGGGAGAATTGATGGAAGTTAGGTGATAATGAAAGTCTTGCAAGTACTTGAGAGCTTGTTTCATCCTAGCGGACTTACAAACAGGAAGAGAAGAAGTAGGTGAATGTGTGTAGGGGGTGAAGTTTTGGAAATAAGAGAATGTTGATGAGTTGGGCTGAATATTTGTGTCAATTGTATCAGGAGGAATGCTTTCATTTGAATATGAAGCATTTGAATTGGAGTGTGAGCAAGGGTTATCAAATATTAGACTAGAAGAAGTGCGAGTATCATATATAGGATCTGAAGTAAAAGAATAATGAGAATTAAGTTGTTGCTATACCATTTTTCCAGAAAGTGTTGTATCAGAAAAAGAAGTTTTGGATACAAATGTTTTAAAAGGAAAAATGCTCATGAAAGGTTACATCTCTAGATGAAAAAGTGTCATTTGTTTCTAATTTTAATAACTTATAACCATTCACACCGAAATGATAACTAAGAAATATACACCTTCTTGCCCTAGAGTTAAATTTCTTCCTTCCATGACTTATAGTGGTGGCAAAACAGAGGCACTCAAAAACTCTCAATTAATGATAAGAGGGACTAGAATTGAATATGGCTTCATAAGGTGTCTTGTTTTGTAGTAAAGGTGTAGGGATACAATTTACAGTATAAGTTACAGTGTGGATATAATTATTCCAGAATTCAAATGGTAAGTTAGCTTAAAATCTAAGAGCTTTAGCAACATTTAAGATGTGTTGATGTTTTCTCTCAACGATCTCACTTTGTTGTGAGGTTTTTACACAAGTCCTTTTGATGCCATTTTTATGGAAGAAATCTCCTATTTAGAACTTTGTTCCATTATCACTTCTTAGGTACTTAACCTTAGCTCCAAATTGAGTATTAACCAGATTATAGAATGACTTTATATATTTTCATGCGTCTGACTTGTTTTTGAGTAAATAAACCTAAGTACTACAGGATAGATCATCGACAATGGTAAAGAAATATCTACTCCCATCATAAGCAGCCATAAAATATAGCTCTCATAAGTCACAATGTATAAGTTTAAAATTGAAAAAAGATTTGTGCATGTTTTGATAAAAAAAAAGTCTATGTTGTCTTGCTATGGGGAAAACAAAGCAAGAAGTTTCATTGATAGTAGAGCATAAGTTTTTTTTTTATTACAACTGGATCTCTAATTAACTATACTTTAGAGTTGGATATATGGCCTAGATGATAATGTCATAGATTAGAAACATGACTAATATTTGTAACACAAGCAGAAGACAGATGATAGGTATCAAAATACTTGAATAATTTACATATTAAAGAGTAGGAGATACTTCAATGTTCTGGAGGTGGTAGAGACCATTCTTTATTGCACTTAATCCAATTGTTATCCATGACGTGAGGTCCTACAGAAGTAAACATTGGATAGGAAAACAAAACAATAATAGACATTTTTAGCTAGTGTTGGTGCACCAATGAGGTTGAAAGCAAATGAAAGAACACATAAAACATTTTCAAGAGTGATCAATTTAGAGAGCTTAATAATGCTTATGCGTGTGACTGGGACCTTCTAACCATTGGAAAGTTTGACATTATAAGAAACAATGGTTGTGATTTTTGTTAAAAAAAAGGTGCTACAAATCATATGATATGTAACTCATGTATCTATGATCTAAGGAACATTGTTAATATCAAAAGGTTTGTGTGTGTAAATGGAAAGACAAGTTGCGATACCAGACATAGATGGAAGACTTGTGAAGTTGGCAAAAAGGGTGGTCGAATTGTGAGGCATATGAAAATAAGTATATGTTGGATTGTGTTTCTTATGAAGTAACTGTAAGATTTTCTGATACTAATTCCAAATCAGAGTCATCTTGTTAATGTGATTCTTTGAAAAATCCTCAGTTATAATCATGTTGGACTGACTACTATGCATATTTGATCTATTTCACTTGTTATGTAACTTGTGCCTAGGATACTATCCCACCAGCTTATAACACTTCTCTCCTAAATGACCACTTATAGGACAATGACTATAAGTGGGAGGTTTCACATTTCCTGTATTGAAATAGTCCTTCATGAGATGCCCTTAAATCTTGTAATGAAGGCAATAAGGTCTATTAAATGGCCTGAAAGTTATGAATGCATTTTCGGTAAGAAGGGCCATCAATTTGGGGGTAGGTGTGCAATGTAGCATCTAATGCTGTTTCTCTTCCTGTTGAATGAGGGAGAAAACCTTACTAAGTTGTGGTATGAGATCCATTAACATAATTTAATCTTGTACATTGGAGTATGTTTCTTTCAAACCCATCATAAACTGAATTACACAATCTAGTTGATAGCGATCAACCAAAACCTATATCTATCCATAAGAGCATTCTGGCATAGGATAGTGCAATGCTAACTCATCCCAAATCGATTTCAATTTTTCATAGTAGATATTGACAAAATCATTCCCTTGACTCAAGTTAGCTGGAGCCCTTTTTAGTTGAAAGGTTCGTGGCCTATTTTGCTAAGTAAGTCTCTCATAGAGTTCATTCCAAATCTCATATGCTTTATCTATAAGGACAAAATAGGATTTCACAAAAGGACTTACAAAGTTATGAATCCAAGAAAAAATTATATCATTGCATCTCTTTCAAGTTTCCAAAAAAAGATCGTTAAGATATGAGGGTCTTGTGATACTGCCATCAACAAAACAAAGCTTGTTTTTGGCTTTAAGAGCCTTTTTCATGTGACCAAACTGACATAGTTCTCTGTGGTTAGGAGGTCAGTGACCAAACTGAAAACTGAGGTATCACCATTGTTGAGGCGGTATGAGTTATTTTGATCTGTTAAGTTGGGAAAGCATAAGGTTGATTTCATAGCAATAGTTAATGTTCATTGATTTTTGGTTTCTTTCTCCATAGTTAGCTAAGCAACCATAAGCTATGATACCATGAAAGAAATGTTAGAGGTTGCAGAAGAAGAATGGGAAAGGAATAGTCAGAAACAAGGGAGTTTAGGCTATTAAGTTTTCTTTTCTGACATCATTCTCATTCCAACTGTTTGATTAAATTATAAAGAGAAAGAAAATGTCATATATATACATCAAGACTACTAACTAATTCTATCCCACACAAAAGAATGTTATATGTAACCAACTATATGACAGGTTGGAAAGCTAAAGGAAAGGATAAAGAATTCCTAACTAATTCTAGCTGAAATAATGGAAATACAATAAAGAATAAAACCGTAAAATAATTATCCTTTCTCTTCCAACAACTTTCTATCATCCATATTCTTTAACAAATCTTGTGTTGTGTTGTGTTGCTAAGCATAATTGTTTTCTTTCAAAAATCAATTGTACATACCAAATCCCTTCATGCCCCCTATTCCTTCCTTTAATCGCAATGAATTGGGGCTTTCTCCAAATTTCAATCTTTAATTGATATTTCTCTGCCTGCCTTGCATCCCAAGAGATAAGCTTTGAAGAAGAAGACTTTGTACATAACTCATATTTTAAAAAACTGCAAAGCTCATAAGGTTTTATAAAGAAACCACGAATAATAGGGAGGTTTGTGACATGATTTCAATTAGTGATTTATAAAAACTTCATCCTCCCAAAACATGAAGACTCCTTTTTGAAAAGAAGTATTGTTTCATACACAGTTTGTTTCTAAAAGGTACAAATATTTCTAGAGGCTTATAACAGTAAAAAATCAATCAAACTATTTGCTTATGCTCATGTAAAACTTCAATTAGAGAGCTTAATCCCCAAAATTATTTTAGAATTGTGTTTTTGGCGATGCATTTGTAAGTGTTCATGCAAAGTATTATGTTTTGGCTAAAAAATTTATTTTCTTATGCTTTTAAATAATTTTAATAGAACGATGTCAAAATGATTGAACAAAATGCAAGAAAAGGTATTTCAAATAAAAATTGATTTGTGAAATCAAATTGTAATTGCATTATCAAAACCACACCCTATCTAACAATATTTTTATATATGTTTGCATTTTAATTTATGGTTACTGGTCTCGTGGCCCGCAACATGAATTTTTTTTTCTTTTAGTGGTTAAATGTCAAGACCATATATGTGTTTTAAAAAGGTAAGAAAAAGTTGCGATTGAGTCATTGATTTAGGGTCTATTTGGAATTGTGGTAGCGGTTGAAATTAAAAGTGTTTTTCACTTAGAAATGCATCAAAATAATTTTTTACTTTTTAAAAATTATTTTTGAGATTAGCATATCAAAATGATCTGAAAATATATAAAAATAATTTTTAGCAAAAAAATTTCAAAATTTAAGGGTATACGGTTTGCACCGCGTTCCCAAATGGGCTCTTAGTGGGGTGGAATAAACTTGTCTTACCTAATAAAATAATAATAAAAATATAAAATAATATTAGATGGATCAAACTAAGAAAATAAGAGTGATCATGATAAAAAAATGTTTATAAAAGGAAAAAAAAAACAGCAAAGATAAATTTCAATCTAATCGAGCATGTTAGGAAGAAAATCAACAAAAAAAAACCCTAGTCATCTCGAATGCGCCTCCCAAACCCACAACCCGTTCATGAGGTCATGATAACAAATCAAAAAGCAAATTGAAAAAATAAGCGAGCTCTAATTCCTAACAAACGTAATGTAGAAAGACGAATTTGAAAAAAACAAACAAATCAATTAACAAAAAGAAAAAAAAAGCCAGCAAATCTAAGTAAGCTTACCAAATCCCACGACTCGGATTGTGCGAATGAGACATCACAATAAAAGGCAAGCTAGGAAAAGTTATGAAGCTAAATGAAAAAAAGGAAAAAAAATGAACGATGAAACCGGAAAAAAAATCCCATTTTAAAAAGAACCAACCCAAAAAAAGTCTAGAATAAACCCTGACTAAACTGATAAATCCACGATTAACATCAAGAGAGCATAATAACTGTAAGATCCCACATCAGAAGCGAACGTCCAGAGCCAGGGCCTTATAAGTGCATGCTCACCTTGACTAGTAAGACGCGTTTTGGGGCCATGCGTGGCTGCCAAGAACAAACCCGTGAGGGGGACCTGGGTGGAAGCCCTGGACATGGGTGGACTGGGAGGCCCAAAGCGGACAATATCTTGCTAGTGAGGTGGGGTGTTACAATAACTCCATAAAAATGAAACCAAAGATAGCAGGAATAACACTTTATAAATTTAAAGTGTTGAAGGATAACATTGACAAAGAAAATCGGTGTACAAAAAGGTCAATATCATCTGAGTTAACCTTTCAAACCTGAACCTAGGTCATGAGCCCAGTGTACACCAACTAGAAAAAATCATGACCCTTAATTCTTAACCAATCTAGTTTTGGAGGACAAAATTGAAAGAAAAAATCAAATTGATAAAAGGCCGCCTAAAAATTATTAGCTATTTAAAAGAATGAGAACCAAATGTTAAACAAAAATTTAATAAGACAAAAATAACATTGTTTGATTTAAGAGTAAAATTGAAAAAAATCATACATTTTACAAAAGGAATAAAAACAAAAATCAAAAGGAAGAAGATCAAATTTGAAATAAAAATAAAATAAGAGGAAAATTAACATTTCAATGATGAGAGAAATCAAAAACAAATTTAAAGTTTATGAATGGAATCCAAACAAAAATCAAACAATCAAGAGAAAAGGAATAAATCAAAAACTTAAACAAAATAAGAGGACAACATAAATTTTTTGATTAGCCAGCTTGTTTTTTAAGGATAAAAGAGAGAAAAGAAAAAAAAAAAAGAGACTCTATTGCATCAAATTAACACCACACACACCACTTCATCAAGAAGGGGACACCATGATGATTCCAATGTTGCTCTTGATGATCAATTTCTAATATTATATGCCTTCGCATGCATCACTTAACGTGTATATAGCCTCTTTACATGTTAGTGAATATTTTTTTTAAAATAATTTTTATATTTATTAAAATATTAAATTATCCGTGACGTGATTTAATTATAACTAAAAATCATGATGAAATAGAAAAATAAAACCTTAATTCCAAGTTTAAGAAACCCTGCTTTCATGGGTAATTAAGAAGCTTCACTGTGCATCCAAAAGTGAAAAGAGGAAACAATCTAATCTCAAGTTAAAAAAAGGAGAGTCGATGTACTTGGATAGATTGATGGTCTCTGTCCATACACCAGGATTATCAACGAAACTTCATGATAAGCCTATTGAAGCCTAAGGTGGCATGGAAAACATCCACTTGCTGACTTGCTCTAGCTTGCTTTGTCATTTTCTGATGCTGAAATTACATGTTGATATAGCAAGGAATGCATTGACCAATAAAAGATAAAAAAAGACAGTACGTAAATATGATCTCTTAAAAACATTATTTCCCTTAAAAAGTAACAGGATAACACACCATAATATCGCTCTATGTAAGATTATTTGAACCGGAAAAAAAATCATACAGCGCTCAAGTAATAGCTGTTCACTTCTGCCACGAAGTGAAAAAAACCAGCATCCAATTTTACAAGGATCAGAATTTCTAAACATGTAAGAAGATTGATAATGGCAAAAAAACTGGAATAATAATAATAATAATGGCATTAGAAACAGCAACGTTGCTAGTAGTGCATGCCCACAGAGTATTTGTGTCCCACGCCAGGGCTCGGACCGGAGTTTGTAGGCTGTCCAAGAAGCTGAGCATTTCCTGATCTGTGGCCTGGACCGCCTTGGCTTGGCCCAGATTGCTTTATACCTCGAAGGACTAATCTAGTGAAGGAATACTCCATATTCTTGGAAGAACTAGCCACCCTCAAGCCATTCAAATGCCGAGCTTCGGATTGGAAAAGAACAGTGCTAAACCAGAGGTATAGAAAACATAGAGATCTTAGTTTTCTAGACATTTTTAAGTGATACGACAAAACTAAAGTTTCAAATGTTAATAATGCTTGCGGAAGTGTTTGCAATGAAACTTGGAGTCGAGCACTATATAGAAAACTGAAAGTAGGGTGCTTTTATAGCACCGAAGGTAAGTTACGTCCTTCCTTGCTCTAGAGTAGGATCCCATGTGAATGTTCTCTCTTTCTTTCAATTGTCAGTAAAAACAAATTAAAGAAGCTTGAAGAATCCAAGAGGGTCGTGAATCTAGGAGGACACAAGAAAGAATGTAGTTAGTCCAGCTGAAAAGTTGTCTTCTGACTTCTGAATTGCCGATTTCCAATATAAAGCAAAGGCAATGCTAATTTTCTTGGCTGGCCGACGATCCTCAAATTTTAACATGTTTGCAATTTTAAGCCTTCGGGTGGGGACCAAACCCATTCAAAATTAAATCTTGACGACTAGTTCCTTTCTCAGCTTTCTTTGGTTCATGAATTCTCCAATTCGTCTGTATTTTTTAATAATTTTTTCTATAAAAAGATGTTTGTAATTGTGATAACAATTATTTTTTAAAGTGTTTTTATTCTTGAAAATACATCAACATAATATTTTTTATTTTTTAAAACTATTTCCAACATAGACACATCAAAATGATAAAAAAACATATAAAAAAATATAATTTTATATAAAAAAATCTAAATATTTTAAAAATATTGTTTGAAACGTAATTTCAAACTTACCCTAAAATAATTTTCATAAAGCACAACTTACTTCCATCACGAGCTGGATTTGACAATATATATATATATATATATATATATATATATATATATTATGTCCTTGCTCTTCATGAGAAAACAAGTTTTGTTGGTTTTTGACCGGGTATCATTTCTTACAGCCTACACACCAAGATTTGTGTAACAAAATCCCCATTGTTTCCATGATTAATATAATTTTTTTTTCGTTGTTTCATGCGCCAATTCTAAAATGAAGCGGCACCGTGTTTATAGCCCTATTGGGATAATCAACCCCTTTTTGACTATCCACGCAACAATTTTCTTGTTTTAAGCTGCATGTGACCTCCATTGGTAACATTTTCTTTACCATTACGAAAAACACAGCACTATCATTCCTTGGTTTTTGCTATCAAACGCCGCGGATTAAGGGCATTAATTAGAAACTAATTATTTTCCTTTTTCTCGTGCTAAGTGACAAGATCTTAGAATTCTATATCATAATTTTGGCCTGAAGAAGATTGCATGATGAGAAGAAAATCTCTAATTCCATTACACAAGATGTGGAAATGGTAGTTTTTCATTGCAGTGTTGGAAGGGGAAGAAGATCTAATGTAGCTATACCAGGGGCCGGTGAATGCTTGATATCTTGATTCCCATTGTAAGAAATTATATATAATGGATCCTCACCCAATTTATTGAAATTCGAATCTAAGTTAGGTCACGAGGCGCGCCATTGGTTAGATCATGCAAAATCCTATTGAGCTCAAAATTTGATGGGGCGGGCTCATACCTAGGAAAGTGACAAGGCAACATTAAAAGGCACAGCTAGCAGGCCAGTAGTTGAAGTTGCAAGTCTTAGTTTGAAAGATTTAAAGAACAGGAGAGACGAGAAATTAAGAACCCAGTTAATCTCTGCTGGTCTATTCATGATCTATTGCATTCCCTTTCCCACTATATAGGATTATTCTATTTTACAATGACCACACTTTTCTTTCTTTGTTTTTTTTTCTGTGATGAACGAAAAAAACTCGTCTGTCAATTTGCCACTCCTGTTGCAGGGTCTTACCATCTTTTTCTTACTTGAAAAAAACAAAAACAAAGAAAGAAACTTTTCTGCTTTTTAGTGCATGTTTGGATATGGTAATTCTTTTCCGTTTTCGTTACTGCCACGGTTGACAACAACCCCATCAATATCCCGGTGCAACAAGCTACAGGTGCCCCGGGAAATCTTTAAAATTTAAAATAGGAATATCCGTTTATTTTAAAGCCATTATTGGCAATTTGGCATATTTCTTGAACTTCCTGCCCCCGCTAGAGAAAAAAGAAGGGGGGACCGGCGACTTGGAGCTTTAATTTAGAAAGTGAAATTAACTCCCAGTTGTGTTTTTTGGGCAGTTTCATTCTTCGGACCCGAATCCGGTTGATCAATTATTCTGAGCAAAGGACATGTTAGTCCCCAAATATCATGTAATTATCAAACGAGCCCGCCTTTGGGCTGTAAAAGAAAAAGCAGAACCAAATCTTGACTTGTTTGAGATAAGTTTGTCTAATTTTATTGGATGAGATCTAGATTTGACTTGGTTAAGAAACCAGGTCACTAGATCATTCGGTAAACTTGTGAGTCGTCATATTACATCATGTTCACTAGATCAACCTGAGTTTATTATTTTTATTCACAACAATATTATTATAGTTTATTTTTTAAAAGTTTTTTAGTGTTGACCTGACTAAATCTAAACTGAATTTAATCAAGTTTATCAGACCATAATTTAATTTGATCTACTCAATATCAAAACTACTATAAATTAAAATCTACATAAATTAAGTTTGAATCACGAGTTTACCAGATTAATTCCCGGGTGAGATTTCATAACCACGGCTAATGCACATTTGTTTTATTTTCAAGATTAGTATCCGACATGTGATAGGTTTGCTGCCAAAACATTTATTAAACATTCATCTCCTTAGCGCGTATATTTACAAGGCCAGGAACATCCCTCCCCTTTGTTTGCAAAGGAGCTGAAGTCCGAAGTCCAAACTTTCTGGTCATGATTGGCGACCAATATGAACCCATTAATCAGTCTTAATTTTGTGACCGTTATAGGCAGTTCAAATAGTTCCAAATTGGACGGTTGAAAAGCCACGCAACAGGAACACGAATGAGGGCACAAAAGAAATATCATGGCGGGTTAGCTAGCTTTATTGTACATGCCTTTCATAGTATAAAAGAATTGAAGTCCACCGTCTAAATCTTTTACTTGGATATTTTATATGATATGGAAGTGTTCCGAACATTTCGTTTTCGGCTTGGAAATACACTCTACTTCTCAGGAAAAGTATGCGCTTATTTAGTCTCAAGATTACTTCTTTTTCAGGAACTTCCATCAATATTTGCTTGGATAATTGTCACAATAACTTAACACAAAAAAATAGCACTGAGTTCTTGATATATTCTTCTAATTAGGATTTCAACCCTCCATTTTCTTATCTCAGTCCTCAAATTTGTCAATTTTTCAATGAACAAGTGTTTGTGGTGCCGGTTAACGTCGAGTTTTTAAATTCAAGATTTTGTCTTAAAAAATAATATCAATATCAGTTAAATTAATTACAGATGATTAATAATTAATTTTCGTTATTATCTTAAGCAATTTGATTAAGGTGCTGTTGGGATTGCAGTCCAACCATACTTAATTTTTTTTTAAAATTATTTTAATTTTATTTTTTGGTGTTTTTTAAATTATTTTATAGTAGTGATATTAAAAATAAATTTTAAATAATAATAAAAATATTATTTTAATATATTTTTAAATAAAAATAATTTTTAAAAACAACTCTCGCCGCATTCGTAAACAATGACGAAATCGTGCTGGCTAGAACGTGAATATTGAGCGATTCAAAACCCAATAGGAACCCATCTAATCAATCAATCAAGCAAGTAATTATACAAATTTCTCCATCATCAGCTATATAGCGGCTAATTCAGATAGCAAGCAACAAACAGTCTAGCTAACTTAGAGTTTGAATAAACACAGAAATTCGGGTAAACCTGGAGCGAGTTTTCAAAAGAAGATAGATGGTTGATGCTTTCGCACTTCGATGTTCACGAGCGAGCCCCTGAAAGTCGGTAGAAAACGAGAATGAAAACAAAAGAACTTAGCTAGTTCCACAAGTTTTGATCTCTGATTTTCCTGTCGTTATTGAAGGTGAATAGTTATACAAGCTTTTAGATTATCGTGGTCCACCACCTGACTTGCATGATCCAAGTTTATCCATGCCACTACTTATACTTGACAGGTTGCTTGTATAAATCACTGTCGAGTAGTTGCCAGATTTTCACTGTTGATAACTCCTGATCAGATCACAAAATTCCATCCAAAACTTCAGCTAGGTTCAAATATAAGTGGCATATCGCCCTATCGTTTTCTCCAGCCAAGACTTAAGTAACACTTCCTTTGAGCTCGTGATCAATTCTCTATTTTGACTCGCCTTAGTTGCACCACTTGTCCCTCTTTAGAAATCAAACTCTTTACTTGTTGGATTTTTGAAAGCTAATTAGAGATTTCGCTTTCCAAAGAATCCGCCAAAGATGGTACCCTATACTATGAACCAGATGGTGGCTTGGCGGCATACCAATAATTCCAAATCTTCACATGCTTTTGAATAGTGGAGCACATCTTAGTCAAACCAGCTCCCAAACTTGCTTAAGACTTCGAAATTCTATTTTTCAAGCCCTATAAATAAAACTCCAAATACACCCTGCCATTCATTGTCCAAGCAAACAACACATAGTCAGAGTAACATATTTCGAAGTCATATAAACCACAAGGTTCATAAACATATCTAACATGGGCAGAGAACTAAAATCTGTTTCTGTCTTTTCTGTTCTTCTTCTTCTTCTCTCGCTCTTGTTAAGCAGCTTGGTTTATGGGACAGAAGCTCGGCCTTTGAGCAGTTCAAGGCTGAGTAAAGATGTTAATGTTGGAGAAATCGAAGGTCTTATTGGAGGATTTTCTGCCCGAGCAGTGAAGAACTCAGGGCCAAGCCCTGGAATAGGGCACAAATACAAAAACTTCCAATCTCTAGGCGAGGCTTCGAAGTCTGGTCCTAGTCCTGGTGAGGGACACAGGCAAGTTACTAATGTTAATAAACCGTAACAACATTGTATGTACATGGCCAGAGGGATGGAGATTTTCAATCTTTTCTTTTTTGGATAGGCAGGGGAGAAGATCATATTCTTTCTTCTTGTTGTCTGTCTGTGCAATATTTATTTTCACCTTTTTTTTTTTTTGTAATTCTTAACATGTAGCTATAACATATATATGTTATTTAACAGAGTAATTAAGCTGATTTTAATTGGAGGATCGATTCAGACTTTTCAGCCAAGTGAATTGTTTCTATACATGTATTATGTACATGTGAGCTGCCGTATGGACATGGAGGACACTAGCACGAGCTAATGTAGCTTAAATTTGAGAATACACTAATTAAACACGAAGTGGCTAAACTTTTGTCCTGATGATTCTTTTATTTTCGTTTTTGTCTTTATTTTTCTACTCAATTAGCATATTTCCCAGCAAGTTATTTGTAATTAAATATTTGGCTGCGAGAGTGACGTGCCCTGTTTATTCACCCTTGTGTTAGATTTTGATATAAATTACGACAGGCATCTCCACTATGTGA
>Ga0325410_1001729_pt1 | contig 24193 bp, 15 predicted proteins | sample PopdelMetagenome_16_FD_206182 | JGI IMG/M metagenome (GOLD analysis project Ga0325410, IMG submission 206182) | Populus deltoides microbial communities from Bellville, Georgia, United States - Xylem-PdIQD-R3 | ecosystem: Host-associated > Plants > Phyllosphere > Stem > Wood/Secondary xylem...
GGGCTGAAAATTGTTATTTGGACGTTTTTTTTTTTTTTTAATGAAAAGAATACAATCAATAATGAAATTATAGTATTTTTTAATTTGATGCCTGAACTTTTAAAACTTTGCAATGGAAGCCCCAGTTAACTTTCTTTAATTACCCCCTAAATTTCTATATTTTTTACAAATTGGTTTCTAGTCTCGAAACTCTTCAATTTAATCTTAAATCAACCTTTAATTTTTAAATTTTTTTTAATTGAACCCCTGTTTTCATCAATGTGGTCTTTCCAAGCTCTAATTGTCTTCCTAATCTTTCAATCATTGTGAATTGGTTTGAATCAGACCTCCAAACTTAATTTTTTTCAATTAATTCTTTAATTAAGTCAATTAAACCCATCAAAAGTTTAATTAAGTCATTGAACTTAATTAATTCTTCTTATTTTAGCCCAATTGACTTTCTAAAATAATTTTTCTTTTAATTAAGCACTTGATTAAATCATTTAGGCTCATCAAAAATTTGATTAAGTCCTTGAACTTAATTATTTTGCAAGCTTTCCCTAATATTCAATATCTTTCTTTAATTTGATTCTAAATTCTTAGTGTTTTCTTCAATTAGACCCTTCATTGTTGCATTTGGGCTCCTAACATTAGCTACTCGGTTCAATATGATCCATCAACCTTCGATTAACTCCCCCTTGTTTGTTTTTCATTATTTATTTTTTGGATAATTTTAGGGAACCTAAAATTAGATTATGACAGTTGTCCCTTTTTTTACAATGCTTACGACAGAAAGTCTCATATAAGACTTTATATAATAAATAGTAAAGAAAAAAAATAAAAAGATATGGATTTACCAAATCAAGAAGTCGTTAATTCTTCTCAAAATGATAGGATATTCAAAGATATCTCAAAGAATGACAGATCTAATAAAAACATCAAAAAGGAAGTCTCAAAGGTGCATTGTCTGAAAGGTAAAGGCTTAAAGGCGCACTTAGAAGAAAGTAATGTCAAAAACACTATTTAAAATAGATAAGGCTCAAAGCCATGCTATCTAGAAGGCGAGGGCTCAAAGGTGCACTTGGAAGCAAATAATGCCAAAAGCATTATGTAAAATAGATAAGGCTCAAAGCCATGTTATCTAGAAGGCGAGGGCTCAAAGGTGCACTTAGAAGCAAATAATGCCAAAAGCATTATGTAAAAGAGATAAAGCTTAAAGACACGCTATCTAAAAGGCAAGGGCTCGAATCCGCACTTATAAGCAAATAATGCTAAAAGCATTATGTAAAAAAGATAGGGATCAAAGGTGCACTATCTAGAAGGCGAGGGATCAAATCTGCACTTATAAGCAAATAATGCTAAAAACATTATGTAAAAAGATAGGGATCAAATGTGCACTATTTAGAAGGCGAGGGATAAAAAACGCACTCAGAAAAAAATAGTGTCAAAATCACTATGTAAAAGAGATAAGGCTCAAAGATGTGTCATTTAGAAAGTAAGGGCTTAAAGACGCACTTGGAAGGAAACAATGTCAAAATCACTATGTAAAATAGATAGGGCTTAAAAGCGCGCTATCTAGAAGGCAAGGGTTCAAAGATGTACTCAGATTCAAATAGTGCTAAAATCACTATGTAAAAAAGATAAGGCTCAAAGGCACACTATCTAGAAGGCGAGGGCGCAAAGGTGTACTCAGAAGAAAATAATACCAAAAGCACTATGTAAAATAAATAGGGCTCAAAGGCACACTATCTAGAAGACAAGGGCTCAACAGTGCACTTTGAAGCAAATAGTGCCAAAAGCACTATGTAAAAGATATATGGTTCAAAAGCGCGCTATCTGGAAGGCGATGACTTAAAGATGCACTTAGAAAAAAATAGTACCAAAAGCAAGTATGTAAAAGAAATAGGGCTTAAAGACGCGTTATCTAAAAGGCAAGGGCTTACATGCACACTCGGAAGGTGCCAAAAGTAGTGTGAAAAAGAGATAGGGCTAAAAAACACACTATCTAGAAGACAATGGCTCAAAGGTGCACTCAAAAGAAAATAGAACTAAAACACTATGTAAAGGAGTTAAATATAGAGATTTTCTTATGACAGAGTTGAATTTAAAATTCCTAATGATAAGGTTAAACTCTTTGATGTTTCTTGATTATAGGAATGACATTTGTCCTTCCTAATGAAAAGGTTGGACTTCCTAATTGTAGAGTTGAAGTTTTGGTGAAAAATATCTATGATTTTTCATGAATAGCTTATGTCCGATGACCTGCCTTTTATGAAGGGGACCATTTTCTAATTTTTCTTTGGATTATATATGCTAGACTTTTAGTTATCCGTTGGAGCCTTGTTGGTTTCATATTTTACTAAACCCTTGTTGAGTTGTTAATTGTTGGGAGTCTTGCTGAGCTCAAATACTTCTTGAGTCTCTTTTGTTGGAGTCTTGTTGGCCTCTTTTTTTATAAAGAACTTGCTAGGTTTTTAATCACTGAGCCTTGCTAGGCTAAGTTCCACTGATACAAACCAAAGACATAGCAAGGATACAAATCTCTTCTTCAAAGTGGAGTCGGCTGAAGTAATCATAACACTTTACACAAATGTTCCTACCCAGCTTAAGGCAAAAATAAAACCAATGCAGCAACCGATGGAGGTATGTTTGCACGACACATTTTTTGTTAGAAATTGACCAACACTACAACTTCTTGGAAGTATCATACAATGGAAAGGTCCTGATATAATTGAGTACACTACTTCATCAATCACCACTCATTGCAGAATAAACTACAATGATTACACATTTTTCCTTAATGATCCTTGATCCTAACACGACTGTCAACAGTGGCTTCAAAAGAGTCATTCTCTAAATTAGGCTAATCAAACTGCTGCCTAAGTTACATCTTTGTATCACTTTTCCAAGTAGTATGAGATGACTGGCACTTCATCCTCTTACTTTTTTCCTTGTCTTTGATAGCAGATCCCTTCTTCTTGGATTCGTTGCTAATGTCATTGGGTGGGCAATCACCACAAATAGGACAGACCATTCCACATGCACTAGAGAATGTCTTGGGTACTCCGTATTGCAGGCACACCCATAATCAGGTAAACAAATGTTAACAAAAAGAAATTAATTGGCAAACAAGGCCATAGCCAAACAGAAACAAAAAAGAATGATGTGTATGGCATATGTTTAAGCTCGTTCTGTAGAGGCTTCTGGTTTTATTTATTCTGCAGTCTGTTAGTTCAAAATCCTTTTCTTTTCCCCTGGCCTGACAACAGCCCAAGATCCACTAGTCCTTTTCTTTTCCCCTGGATATTGAATGTGATTACACAAACACATGTTGTGGATTTAGTCTAGAGAAATGTAAAGGGTTCCAACCAGACAAAGAAAAGGAGTTGGTTGACTACCTTAATAGAAAAAACACAGAAAGGAGGTAAATGAAGGTCAGGTTATGTTTCAAGTTGTAGTGCAAACACCATATGATAATTAACCAAAGCAAAGTAGTTTTACTTTCAAGATAGCAGTTGATTGCCAACAATAGAAATCCCCATTTATCATACATATTTAAACCATCAATTTATATCCTCATCTCGAGGTGGTGCAACAGAGAGAACAAACTATAAAATTGTGTCATAACTTAAATTCATGTTGCAAAAGATGTGAGGATATACCTCAATAGCTCTACAACATCTTCTGCACTAGGATTGGTAGCAGTTAGCACACGCTTTCCTCCCTCCTCTATAGTGCTTGGAACTGATGATGGAGGTTCATGGGCCACGATATCACTCCTCACTCGCTCATGAATTCCAACAAATAGAGGTTTGACCTCCACTACAGCTCCTACATTGCGTACAACACAAAAAAAAAAATTATGCCTTCCCTATAGAACAACATTAGCTCTAATCAAATAAATGGTTAATCAAAATAAACAATCATCAAGCTGTTGGTAATTGGTAAAAACATGAAATCAAATATGTCATGGAATAAGAAGACGCGTATAATAGCTTCACTACGATCAAAATAGGAGGGGAACTTAATCATGGCAGGCATGATGGAGTAACAGAGAGCGCACTCTTAAAATGTCATATTAACTATTGGTATAATTTCAAAGTAATATGATTTCAGTTATATGCGATTCCATCATAGTGAGATTTGGTAATTGAGATGGTCATTGTGCTTTGAGCCTCTTGATAGTTTCCCTGCAAAATTATGTGGACGACATAGATGGTTAAAGAAGGTAAGCTTGGTTTTTGACTATCAGTGTGAGATTTCCTTTATTAAATTTAGGAAGCAAATCAAGCTTGACTGTTGAACACTGTAGAGCATTAAGATAAAGAGCTAGAAAGATTAAAACCAAGTTTCAAGCTTAAACGCTTGTAACAGAACTAGCTTAAAAGAACTCCATAAGTGAAACATCCTGACGAAACTCTCTGATAAACTAAGCCCTTGACAAAACCAAAATGCAGCTTTTATGCTGACAATAAATTGTCCAAAAAGATAAGTAGGGTACCAAAAAGATAATCAATCCTCTATCCCTCTTTCCTTTTCATTATTGTGGAGAAGGCATTCAACTTGCTACTTGTGATCTAATGAGAAATACACGGAGCAAGTGAAAAGCATTTGAAATGGGAATATCAATAATTTACTAGAAGGCTTCTTCTTTTCCTTCCGTTGATTATTGTTATTTCTCCATATCTTTTAGTGCTTCCTTTGCTGATGCGGATTATAATCAGCTCCAACACCATACTCTTCCACAAAGTGACTAAGAAACTAGGGCGACCCTAAAATCTCCAAAGAAAGAAAGAAAGAAAGAACCTAAACCTCTCTGTCTTGATATTATCCAAAAAAAAAAACTTAAGAAGAGAAGATAACCCACTTGGGAGAAAACTTACAAAGCAGAAGGAAGAAGGGAGGAGGAGAAGGATCCATTCGAGGGTGCTTTGTATGAAATCTTCAAACGGCTGATGGAATGCCCTTCTTCTTCTGACAACTTTCGGTAATCTTCTTCTTCTACATCTTCTCGTCAAACGGCTGTGGGATTTTGAGATTGTTTGAAAGTGCAATTGTGATTAATTTTTAAAATATTTTTTATTTAAAAATATATTAAAATATTATATTTTTATTTTAAAAAAATTATTTTTGATGTCAGTGTATCAAAATGATCTAAAAATATATTAATTTGAAACTAAAAAAAAATTAATTTTTCCAAAAGCACTTTTGAAACACAAAAACAGTAGAGCCTACTTGTGCTTCTTTCCTTGATTTCTTTTTTCTTTATTTAGAGTTGGCAATAAGAATTTATTTCTTCTAAATATAAGTAGCTTTAATATTAATTAGGAGTGTTCAAAAAACCAGTATATTTATATTATTTACATTATTTGATTTGATATAATCCATTAAAGTTGGATAATATGAATATTATAAATGATAGTGAGTTAAGAATCTAAGACATGAATATTGTTGGTCATATGGTCGGTCGAAATTTTTAAAACCTAATCAACTTGACTCAACTCGTATACTCTATACTCCTTTTATCTTTATATTTGATAGATTATAGATTGAATATTTATTTTTATTTTATTTAGAAATGTTTTATTTTTAAAGTTTTTGTTAATGAGCTTTCTATTAAATTTCTTTAACATAACAAAAAAGAGTTTGTTTCGTTGTTGAATTGGAGGAAAATATAATTAGAATTCAATGGTAGTGCAATAAATGAAAATAAACCTAATATTAGGGGTGCCATGATACTGATAGTCCATGTTATAGGTTTGTCTTTAAATGTGGGTCCATTAAAATTAGCAATATAAGCTCAACTTGTGTATATTTGTAATATTTATATATAAAAAAATTAGCTTAACTTGATATATCTAACTCACTCAGGTCCAAAAAAAATAAATAGACTGGGTTTATAATTTATAAAATATCGAAAATTGAATTTGATATAATTTTAAGCCCAAACTCAACAATATCCATGAATATCTCTAATCTTGATTAACTCGTCAATTAATATATAGATAATTATCACTATTAAATAACAATTAATATATAAATCATTTGTTTTTAAAAAATAACTGTTATAACACTCTTGACCACCTTTGAATCCCATAATTGACATATTCTGAATAATAAATCAGTCAAATACTCTAACCAACAACATTTTTTTTTTATTACAATACATATAAACAAAAAGAGCCTAACTTTTTTTATATTATTTTGATCGTTACGGATCCAAAGTATTGAACCAACTAAGAGTGGGAAATCTTGGATTCAAAATAAAAAGAATATAAATTATTTCGCTAATTTACAATTTGTCAAATTCATTTTATTTTGTGGGGTTCGACCCGTATTATGCATCATAATAGCTTATGAATGGTAAATGCAATTTATAATTAAAAAAATAAATAAAGAGAAAAAAATCATTTTTAATTAACCAAGAATCAATAAGAACTTTTTACTTAATTCATCAATTAACAAGTTATAAATTTGTTTTTTTCTATCTTAACAATAAAATAAAAATATCCTTCAAATAGCGTTTACATTCCATAACTTTAAAGGATTCAATAAGAATTCTCAGGGCAAATTATTTATTTTTATTTTGTTTTGTTTTTTTTAATTATAATATTTAAATGATAACTAGTAAAATATAGCTTTATCTCACTAAAACAAATGTCACATCATTAAATAATTAAAAGCCATGCAACATCATTGAAAAAAAATACTTTTCTCTTTATTTATTTAAAAAAGATATAAGTTTTTTTATTTGATGTATAAAACATAGAAAGAAGAAACAACCATCAATGAATTAGATTTTGGTGCAAAACTTTAATAAAAGAATGGGTTTTGATTAATTTAGTATTTTTTTTTGTACAAAGAACGAAAGACCAAGAATTGACATCAATATTGTAATTTTTTTGGTGAGTTTTCTTATTGATAAATAAAAGAAGTGAATCAGGAGTTGGATTTACAAAGTTGGATAGAAAGTTACAACCAAAAATCTTCATCTACTTTAATTTTTTTTAGATTTTTAATTTTTTAATTAAGCTTGATTAAATAGTGTGATAATTTGTGTTGGTGAAATTCAAAATCCAAATGACATAAAGAAAGATTGTGTGTGTGTTTTTTCAACATTTTCTGTCTCTTTTGAAAGAGATGAACAAAGAGTAGTGAATGTTTTCTTAATGATACGATATGATATGATATGATATTGTATTTTATTATTTAATGATGTGGCACTATTTTAGTGGGAACAAGATGTAATTTATAGGATTTTAATATTTACACCTTGAGTATTATTTTTTTTAATTTTCATGGCATTTTTTTCTATCTAGTTTAAGAAATCAAATATCGAGATTGGTGATTTTATTTTTCTATTATTTTATAAATCTCTATAATGATTATATAATTTATTTATTGAGACATTGGGCTAATATAAATAAAGTTGTTTAACTTATATTTCAACCATTATTATTAAATTCAGCATGATCTAGCAGATCAACCCATGAATTGGTGCTTGCCTGTCCTCTGGCTCGAAATGGATGTAAAAAAAGTTAACCCAAAGTTGACTTGGGCTGGCCTGGTCAAAACTCGATAAAAAAACCTGATTGTATTTTTGTTTTCAAAATCATATTGTTTTGAGCTTTTTCAAATCTTTTTTTATCGATTAGTTAATGTATGATGTTGAATAACAGTGGTTGAAAAAGGTCATAAAACATGACATGCTCATGCAAAAAAGGATAGAGAGGTTTCCTATCGAGGAAGTGACGTTCAGAAACTCATGATAAAAAACATACAAAGACAGATTATATAATTAATCCATCGAATGACAGTAATAAACTAGTATAGGAAAGTTGAAAGATTATCTTGTTGTTGACAAATATGTATAACAGAAAACTAGAAGATCGCGATGAGAGTGATCACGAATTCATAAAATAATATTAAAAGCCTATTTTCAAATGTGTGAACAAAGAAGACAACCTCTTGATTTGAATCTACAAGAGAAATTTTAAAAACAATAAAATGATGTTAAAATTAAAAACTTTCATGGTTATAGTTCCTCTGTGAATTGGAGTCAACCACCAAATATATGATGAGAATACGGAAGATGATGTTGAATGAGGAGATTTTGATGCAAAATCTTGGTTTGTGATAACCCTAAGTTTGCAAGAGATGTTCATGCTATATTAGTTGTATGGGTGTATAAAATCTGATTTCATTAATAAAACTGTTTATGAGAAGAGAACCAAATTAGATGTGATTCTACAAGTGATCTTTAATGAAGCATATTGTGCTTGAGTAGAATTCTAGAATTAATGAGGTCAATATTGATTTCCATGGACCTTAGATAAAAGTTGTGAAGCAAATGTACAAAAGTTCTCTTAGTAAAAAAATCGACACACATCTTGTTAGTGATGATATAAAAGTTACAAAGGAGAGATTGCTTGGTCCTTATAGTCCAAAATCTCTAGTTGAGTTAGAATATAAAAAGGTTCTTGCAAGAGTTGTTGCACATAGTCTTTAATGCAGTGCTAAGATTAGTTCCGTTGTTAGCGAGACTGAGCATGTTATTGACATGTATGGTATTTTTATTGAAAAGGCTGAGCGTGTAAAAGGTGTTATTTTTTTATTAGACATCCACAAGATCAAGAAGAGCATAATTTGAACTCGATGACAAGTTCTCTCAAACCTAAAATGATTGATGTCCGAAAGGTCTCCTAGTGGAAAAACCAACACACATCTTGTTAGTGATGATATAAAAGATACCAAAGAGATATTTCTTGGTTCTTATAGTCCAAAATCTCTAGTTAAGTTAGAATCTGAGAAGGTTGCTACAAGAGTTATTGCACATGATCTTTAATGCAATGCTAAGATTGGTTCCGTTGATAGGAAGACTAAGCATGTTACTGAGATGTATGGTATTTTTAATGAAAAAACTGAGCATGTAAAGGGTGATATTTTTTTATTGGACATCTACAAGATCAAGACAAGCATAATTTAAAGTCGATGACAAGTTCTCTCAAACACAGAAAGACTGATGCAAGAGGATTTTTTAGGGCAAATTTTTTGTTTACTTAGTATTTTTATTTCTTTTTAGTTTGGGAAAACATTTTCCCTTATGATGTTCTTATTTTTTTCCTATTTAGTTTATGAAATTAAATATCAAGATTGATACTTTTATTTTTCCAATTTCCTTTAAAAATCTTTATAATAACTATATAACCATGGATTAATATTATTTTATTCTTAAAAATAGAACTAGAACCAGTATAAATAGAGTTGTATTAACTTGTATTTTAGTAGACTACTTAAAAAGAAAATATTCGATAATAAAATTTTAAATTAAAGTGATTGTGTGGTGATACTGTTTGACATGGTTCTATGTTGTGTTTTCTTGTATTATTTTCATTGTTTTTGTCTGGGTAGCCTTAATCTCCTGTAGCCTTTTGTTATTATTTTATAATAAAAAATATTAAAATAATAAAAATAGTGGAGACATGTTCATCATACCTTATATTTTAAAATAAATAAAAACTTATTATAAAAACATGACATAAATAAATTTATTTTATATTTTTATATCGTTATTTCTATAACAATATAGTCATGTCCTTTATGTAAAAAGACAACCTAAAAAATATTATGTATAACTCTAAAAAGCATGGTCTTTTCATTGTTCATCATCTCATATATTATTGTAGATTACAATAGTGTATTTTTTTAAAAAAAAATTTACTTTATTTCTTGAACTTTTTTTTTTTTGCATAATTGAGCCCAAATTAGAACCCAATTGCATGCTTTTTGGGGGTGAGGGTTGAATTGAAAGACAGAGGACTGTAGTGAAAAAATCAAGTAAAAAAGGTGGCAGGTCTACAATTGGTTGAAAACGTTTATTTGCGCTTCTCATCTTTTTAAGCTATTTGTTAATAGGTCCTATATTTTTTTAAAATACATTTTGGTACTAAACTTTATTTTTCTCTTTTTTAGTTTTTTTTCGGTGAAGGAGAGAGAGAAGGTTGCTAGATTCCAGCATAGAGAGAGAAAGTTGGTATTGAGAAAGATTTAGGCCACAAAAATGATCGGTTTTTGTGTTAAATAGTTCCATATGATGAGGAGGTTATGATTAGGTGTTCTTTTACCTTGGTTTTGAGTTAATTTCGGGTTTTTGGATCGGTTTTGTTTTTCGTTTTGAATGTTATAGATTGGTTTAAAAAGGTTCCTAGAATGTTTTCTAGGTTTTTTGGTAAAAAAACAAATAACCTCGTTTTTCGACCACACTACTGGCCAGATTCTTGGATTTCCAAATGACACGTCGTCTAGTGGGATAAATGATGTGTCGTCTGTTTTTTTAAAAGAAACTATAGTGGACGACACATCTTTAACCCCATTAAACTTTAAAAAAATTAAAGACCTGCGCTCAGGCCTTTTCTTGATTAGGACAAGTGCTAGGCCTAACTTATCAGGCTCAACAGAGCCTGACCTCATTCCTGTTTTAATTATTTTTTATTAATGGCTTTTTTATATGTATTTTTTCCAATAATTTTTATAATTTTTAAATTTTAATTAATACTCTTTCTCTATGATTTTTTTTTTGTATTTTAGCATTTCTTGAATAACGATTATTTTTTAATTATATTAGGCATGTTTAGTTTTTTTAGAGGTTAGTATGATTCATCTGTAATTTTTTTTGTATATTTTATATAGATTAAATATTTTTTATATAATATTTTTAATATGTGCAACCTTGTATAGTATTTTTTTTTACTTTTATTTTGTCTAATAAATTTTATGTGTATCAATTTCTATTACAAATTGATTTTCATAAATAAATTCATTAAACATAATCAAGTAAATGACTCGTATTGCGATATTAAATATTTTTATCTGCATTGATATCTTAATTTTTTCAATTATATTTTTATTTATCATTGATTATTATTTTTTTCATTTACTTACATAATGGTTAATGGTTTATTTAATTGGAAGCAAGTATAAATTTTTCAATTTACTTTTATAATTTTTTATATAAAAAACTACATTGAAAAATTTAATATGTTTAAATTTATATAATTATGTATTGATGTTTTTGATTTGATCTTTATTCTTAACTTTTTATAAAAAATTTATTCATTTTAATTTTATTTATTCATTCATGTTAATAGTGTATTTTTTTCCTCATTAATTGGTTTTTTTATATCTATGTTTTTCTGTTTATTATCATTTTTTTCAATATAATTCAAATAAAATTAATTTATTTAATTGATGAAGAGTGAAATATATTTGCACATCAAAATATTTTAGTAAAAAAATAATATATATAGACAGGATCAAGGTTGTTAAAATCACGAGTTGACTCTTAAAATCTTACGATTTTACGAGTCAATATGTATATAACGTGTCAAATCATGTTAAAACTCGAAATCAGTCAAACTCGGTCAAAATCGATTAAACTCGGTTAAAATCGGTAAAATCAGACCGATTTTACGAGTGTGACTGACTTTGAGTTTTAACCCGCAAAAGTTAAAAAATTTAATGTCTTCCTGTCCGAGTCCCCTGACACTCCACTACATAGTCCCCACTCCCCAGTCTCCCCTTTTCTCGTTGCCCAAATCTTAAATTTTCAATTTTAGCAGACTAACACCAGCATTAGAGGATATTGAGTATGAGAAAACCTTATACTGTATTTTAGACCGGGAAGACATGATCGGAGGATCGAAACCATAGGCAGACAGAGGTAGATGGTAAAGAATCAAAGGAGTAAAATAAAAGATACGAATACTTATATAAAGAGAAATACTATGTTTTAGACTAATCATTTGTTAACTACAAAAAGAGGCGACAAAGACTCAGAGAGAACTTGAAATACATGTCTTGCTTGATGGGATATTTAGACATTATTTCTAGGACTTGTTACTAACATAAAAAAGATGGAAGGTGAGGTGGTATGAGATTAAATTGATGTTATTTTGTATGTTTTTGTTCTCGTTGTCACGAATTCACTGTATTGATTTCTGTTAATTTTTTATTGAAGTTGGTGATATATCTTAGAATGTTGTATCATCTCACTAGTTGTCTATAGTGTGTTTCAAGACCTGTCTTCTAGAAAATGTTCTGAAACTCTATCAATAAAATATAGTTGTTCAATCTTTTTTTTTCTTCTCGTATTTTTAAGTTATTTAAACCATGTATGAATTTTTATTTGAATTATGTATTTTAAGATGTTTGGACATTTGTATTATTTATTTCACTTTTATTTTAATTGTGTTATATTATTATTTATTACTTAACTGAAATTATCATTATATAATTAATTAAAATATTTTTTTATAATTTTATAATTTAAATTTATTATTTAAATTTATATTATATATTTTATATCATGTTAAAAAAATATTTTTGACATCCTTGTAAAAGATAACGCTGGCACCAATAATTAGCATAGCTAAGATCGCGTGGTTATTTTCGGTTGGTTGATTCATGAGTTGAAAAAAAAAAGATTAAAAAAACAAAACACGGAGAGTGGACCCCATTGACCCCAGCCCGAAGCAGATACAAGTCTTCTTGTGTCATGTCTCCTTTTTCTTTCTTTGGTAGGAGACAGCCTCGGGAGGACTCGTATCTTCTTCTGTTCACCGGCCGGCACTCTTCTTCTTCTCGTCGTAAATCCAGCTCCAGGCAGAGAAACGAAGGGAAAGAAAATGGAGGGTATTTATCAGAAACTGAGGAACTTGGATGCGTATCCAAAAATAAACGAGGATTTCTACAGCCGTACTCTCTCCGGTGGCCTAATCACTCTCATCTCTTCTATTCTCATGCTTTTCCTCTTCTTCTCTGAATTCAGTACGTAAACTTTCCTATTCTTTTCGTTCTTTTTATATCTCTCAATTATCTTATCTTGGTCATTTTTTTATTTTTTTATTTTGAAAGGCTTGTATCTCCACGCGGTTACTGAGACAAAGCTTTTAGTGGACACTACAAGGGGACAAACCCTACGCATCAATGTACCCCTTTCATCTTTTATTTTTATTTTTTTTTTTATTTTTTTACGGAGAAAAGATATAGTTAGAGTTACTAATATTGTCATGATTATATTTATGTGCAGTTTGATATCACTTTTCCTGCCATTCGATGTTCGTTACTGAGTGTTGACGCCATTGATATCAGTGGAGAGCAGCATCATGATATTGTATGTACCCTAGAATAAATAAATAAGTTGAAATTGGGTTTATGGTGGTTGTTGTTTGTAATTTAATTTAATTTCCCATTGATTGATTTGGTTCTAATTGCAATTGCAGAGGCATGATATAACTAAGAAAAGAATTAACGCTCATGGCGATGTAATTGAAGTCCGCCAGGACGGGATTGGTGCCCCAAAGGTCAGTAACCAAGAAGAAGAATTGAAGCATTTTATGCTAAAAGAAATAAAGTGATTTCTGTGAATTGCTTGTTTTTAACTTGAAATTGTGAACGAAGGTTCCGAGTCTAACTCATAAAGTTGATATACTTATACAAAGATGAATTTTGATTTAGAACACTGTAGATTCTTGTGCCGTTTTAGGCTTTTTTTTTTCCTTTTAAATGCTTGGTGTTTTTTTTACCCTCAAGTTTCTTTCCCTTTTCATCAATTGTTCCGACATATTTCTATCTTGCTCTTTGCTTTTACATTGGCTGTCTGCCTTTTAATTTTGTTCCTTTCATGCAGATTGACAAGCCTTTACAGAAGCACGGTGGCAGGCTTGAACACAATGAGGAATATTGCGGTTCATGTTTTGGTGCTGAAATGGTATGTTGATGTATTCTACCCCTTAATTTGTAATGTCACATGGAAAATCTTTATAGCCTAGGTGTCTGTAGAAATGTATGAATACGAAACAAAAGAGTTTCCAGGTTGATTTTTTGACAATATAGGAAACCAGTCATCTAGAGCTCATTGTTACATGATTTGGTACTCTGAAAAGGTTATTAGTGTTGTTAGGAAACATAGTTAGTAATGAAGATAGAGTAGAATAATGAGGAAAATGAAAAAGGTTAAGGATTTCCTTGGTTATAAATATTGACTTTCTGATCTAAACTAGAGCCAGAAGGTTGGCTGTAATTTTCTTAGTTAAATTTGCAATCACTCTTGCTGATTCATGGGAGTTACATAGCAGGGTGTTTTTCAAATATTGCAATCTTTATCACCAAAGCTGTCAATCCAATCTCCATAAAGCAGTTGTTGAGAATGGACTCACTTCCCAGACTTTGAAAATTTTTCAATCTAGACCTAGGGATCAAATTCAGCAAGCGATTGTCAGCATTTGCTAGTGATTGTGAAATGAAAGACAGGGAAATCAAGTAGAAGAAATTATAAAGGAGGAGGAGCTGACCACTGTTGCTTGGGTGGTATGCTTAGTGAAAGGTGTTGCTGATGGAATAAAAGGGAAGCAGTTGAAGGGAAAGGCAGGGCTACTTTGCTTGCTAGCTCTGGTTGGGTTTGCCTTGTTGATCATTGGGTTAGGTTGGGTTTGCATTTTGCTTTATTGGTTAGCTGAATCAGGCTCTCTTTGGTTTACTAGTTGGAATTAGGCCATAATTTATGTGGTGCATTAGGTTTTTGGTCTAGTTGAGCAAGGATCTTGTGCTAATGATGGTTATGGCACATTGTTTAGAGAAGAACAAGAAAACATGGACAGCTATTTTTTTTTTCTCATTTACAGATGTTAATTAAATACTGATTTTTTATTCCACTACAGAAATTAAATGGGATGATGCTTCTCTTAATTAATAAAAAGGGTTTAATTCATGTCCGCGTATGGATTTAAATGGCTTGTGGCATCTTAACATTACAGGAAAAATCTGAACAAAAGTTTCCTACAATCCTTGGCTGTAGGAATTCATACTGCCACATATGGGGAATCAAAATCATTGCTGTATAACAAAAATGATAAGTTAATGAGGAGCAAAGGTGTATAGTGGCAATAGATTTTTACTGACCCAATATGTAACCTAAGAATTGCCACATATTATGGGAAGCAGGAATTCCTACAGCCAAGGGTTGTAGGAAACTTCTTTTTCTTAAAATTTTATTAAGCAACCTAAGCAAGTGCTTCAGAGCATGCTGCAATATGAAGTAGCAACTAAATAAGCCTTCCCTTCCCACTTCCACAACTAGCTACATTTTGAAGGTTTGCTCTTAATTTTATTTTTCTGTAGATTATTAATCAATCTCTACTCTGCAGTCAGATGATCATTGTTGCAACTCATGTGACGAAGTTCGTGAAGCATACAGGAAAAAAGGGTGGGCTTTGACAAATATGGATCTGATTGACCAAGTAAGTTCTCTAGATTTTACTTTAGAGAATTTTCACATGTATTATATTCTATTTCTTAGCAATTAAAAAGGAGTTTATTATTGTGGGTGCTGGCTGCTGATGTATCCCTTATTAGAACATCATCTCAAGGAGGATTTCTAGTTACCTTTATGATGGGACTTTTTCCTTGTGTCTTTTCTGGTGTGATACTAGATTTGTGCTCATCTAGCAGTAGAAAGTGCATCACATCACTTGAATAAAGAGTCCTAACATCTTAAATGGTGGCTATCGTATACCTTATAGAAAAGTTGATTTCATGTGATCGTGTGAGTGGAGTCAGGTGGACAGGTCTTGTTAGCAAAACTCTTTCATAATTCCAATAATTACTGAAACAACTTTAGCTAGTACTTTTGGTTTGTGAGCTTATGCTGATTGCTAGTATGATTAAAAATTCAGATGAATAAAGGGAATGATATAACAGTGCTAGAAGTCGCGCTTACTTCTCTATCATGCCCTGAGGAAACTTGCTGGAAAAATTTCTTTGTGCAGATAAATCTGTAGTTAGAATTATTTTTATAATTCGCTTTTATATCTGTCTTGCTAGTTTAGCCTTTGGGGATTTGCTTATACATATTCCTTGATGCGCTTGTATGATTGTTGCCACACAGTAGCCAAAAACTAATTTCCCATATTGATGCTTCTGCTGAGTCTTTATGTGTGGGTGAACCACCAATGTCTAACCAAATTCCTCTGTGGAGACATTCCACCTCTTGCAGTTAATATGCAAATATTGTACATACTGAAAAGGCACATCTTATTCATTGAAGTTTTTCACTGTCAATATTGCGAGTTACCATTCCTTGTTAAGCCTTGCATACTCTGCTGTTTTGTCAACTGTGATCTAATCTAGTTCAGTTGAATAAGTTGCCACATCATGCATGGAAGCATCCATGCAGTAGGTGTGCCTCTTGATATTCCTTCCAAAATTGTTTTCTGCGGGCTCATAACTGGTTGCCTTTGGACTACTATATAGGCTTAGATGGAAGATGCTTTCATCATTTGCCTTTCATGTTAATTGAGGCAACTTGGCTAATGGGGCCTATTTGGGGCTTTTTTTTTTGACAAGTCAAAATTCAATGATTAATAATTAGACAGGTGAATAAAGCTTGTGCATTAAAATTAACAATTCCCCACATGATAAATTATGGATCAAATCCACTGCCAAGACTATAATTGCTAATGCATGGTGGACAGGAAGGAAAGCAAAGACTTGGCACTGAAGAGGAAAAACCTCAAACTAGTGAGGTACCAGTGTATGTGGTGTAGAATCACCAACAAGATCACAAAACACAGAACCGATTCACTGGAAGAAAACTCAGTTTTATTCTGATATCAATATTCAACGTTAAAACTGAATGCTTCATGAGGTGCTTATTCATAGACACCCAAGCAAATAAAATAGGAAATCATAACAAAACTAAAATAACAAAATTAAAGTCTACTATGTGGTCCTATATGTATTGGTGGGCCCACACCAGTATCCCCTTTTATCTTTTTTTTTGTTGGTGGGGGTGGGTGGGTTGATTATTACCGCGAATGGATCAATCTATTAGTTAAAAGCAATAGCCATATCCATCTCAGTGTGTTAAATGCACATGCACATTCTGTTCAAAGGTTCTAGTTTTCAATTTCTACTTTATAATGATTGTCTAGCTGCTTAGCCTAAGAAATTTTTATTTTGAGTTTTATATTCTGAATTTTCATCAGTACCATTTGCTTTCAGTGCATACGTGAAGGCTTTGTCCAAATGATAAAAGACGAAGAAGGTGAAGGATGTAATATTAATGGATCCCTTGAAGTAAATAGAGTTGCTGGGAATTTTCATTTTGTTCCCGGGAAAAGCTTCCATCAATCAAATTTTCAACTACTGGATTTACTGGATATGCAAAAGGAGAGTTATAATGTAAGACACGTCTTTGGTACCTTAAGTAATTCAGTTATGATTTAAAAATTTATTTTCAGAATTTTGTCATGCCCTTTTTTTTCCTATGTTGTATGAAATTCCAATATGTTAATGTCAGTCTTGTAACTTTTCTCCTATACTTTTTTCTTTTTATGGAATCTTAATACGATGATGTCGTTCAAACATCTTGGAGCATTATACAGATAAGTCACAGGATCAATAGACTGGCTTTTGGTGACTACTTTCCAGGCGTGGTAAATCCCCTTGATGGGTAATTTTCTCTTTCATTTCTTGCATAGCTACATGCACTTATGTAAGTGCTCAGATTGTTCTTAAGGGCTTATTTGCCGTATTAATTGAAATGGTCTGTGTTTGAGTAATTGACAGGCACACATATATTCAAAATAGATACTTGTGATTTATCTATTGTCATTTGAGATTCTTGTGGTTTATCTTTTGTCAAGTTAAGATTCCTTTCTATTTTGGATGTTTCCTGTTTGTTTATTTCATCTTCTCACCCCCACATGTTTTTTACCTTTTTATCTTAATAGTTCTAATTTATTGCCATCTTCCTACCCCTCCCTCACTCCCACAGATTTTAACCTTTTTATCTTAATAGTTCTAATTTATTGCCTTGCCAGGACACAGTTGATGCATGAAACACCAAATGGTGTGCAACAGTTTTTCATTAAGGTTTGTATTTTCAATGCCAAAGCATTATTCTGACTCTGCACATTGATACTGAATCTTGTTCTCCAAAGTTAAAACAATTAATATTTTTGATTTAGAAATCCATCCAAACTTGTGCATGCCTATGGAATCTTGGCTTAAATCCAACAAAGTAAAATTACTGCGTGGGCATTTTTCAGTTGTCTTCCACCTTTTGTAGTTGATTCTGTTTTTCCAAACATTGTACCCATTAACTGTGAGGATTTCTAAAGTATTTCTGTCTTTTGTTCATAGGCTGCTAGCATATGAGAGAAATGAATTCTGAGTGTTTTTGGAAGATTACTGGATGCATGTATACTATATATTTAACGGTTTTGAAATTTGGATTATGTGAACAACCTGTGTGTGCCCTATGTCATGTTCTCATCATTATCTTATATATAGCTGGCAATGTTCCAATAGAATCAGTTTTAACTTTGCAGGTGGTTCCTACAATATACACTGATATTCGAGGCCGCACTGTGCATTCAAATCAGGTATTACAAAAAAAATATAAAGATTATGATGATTTATTCATTTCATCATGCCCTGAAGTAGCATGGATGTTTTGTCAGTACTCTGTTACGGAGCATTTCACGAAATCAGAATCGATGCGCCTTGATTCTCTTCCTGGAGTTTACTTCATCTATGACTTTTCTCCAATTAAGGTGTGTTCCTTCTTGCATATACAATAATCTTGTCGAGCATCCATCTAGAGTCTTTCATTATTATGTTGGTGCCGAAGCTGTTAATAATGTAAAGCTTCCATTCTGTTGACTGTTGTTATTTAAACTAATTTTGTTTGCGTTTCCACTGCTTATATGTTCCATACATTTTTACCATTTACAAAAGGGAATTTTAGACTCTACATTTTGGAAATTATATTGTTGGATTTTGGAAAGTTCTTTAGAGTCCATCTGGTGAAAAAAAATAAAAAAAATAATAGAAGTGCTTGGAGAAAAATATTGTTGAAAAAAAAGAGCCAGCAATCTACATGTTTTGAATCTTTTGATTGTCAATACACAAGATGGTGCTATATGAAAACAAACAGCCACTTGGTGTTGCTAATCATTAGCCATGTATCACACTCTTTGCATTTTGCAGGTGACATTTAAAGAGGAGCATACTTCATTTTTACACTTCATGACAAGTATTTGTGCAATAATTGGAGGTAGTTTCTCTGTCTTTTGCTCTCCTCAACCCCCTGCCCTAGAAAGGTTACAATTTTATTCCTGAACATACACGCACCTGCTGTTTATCCAACATCTTGAAAGTTTGCTCTTGTTATTCGTCATTATAGTGTTTATTATGGTGTTAATTGGTAGCTTTGAAATGCATTGCAGTATTGTGATAGTGTGATGCTTTTCACTAGACCTTTTTGACAACTCTGGAGCATACTGAAACTCGTATAGGTCTATTTAAATTTAGTTAAATTGTAGGAACATTCTCCATGGCAAATGCTTTAGTTTTACAATTTGCACCCACATGCCTAAGTAGTTATACAGTGCTATTAGCCTTTGGAGGTGGCAATCCCACTAAAAATAAATAACAAGCCAAAAAATTACTGTGGTTTAGTCAACACAAACTGTCAGTAATCAAAATAATTAGAATCACTGATAGATTTTCTCGAGACAATCTCTCAACCATTTCTCTCACTAATTAGCCCAAAGTCCAATCACACCCAAGAAAGTTCTTACAACAAAAACTACTTAAATCCGTGAAAAAAATGTCTCCATCAAGGGAAATAAAACCTTCCAAGAACACCTCTCAAATACACCTTAAAAGGAAATCCCACACCTTGTGATAAGGAATGCTATTTTAGTCAAAGGATTGCTGTTTTAAACGAAGATATTTCTCCATAGGATTAGGAATCTGATTCACAATTCCAACAGAGGACTGGAAAATTAGGAGAGTTGGAATAGCTGCTAAATATGAAATAGAATTATGAAAATAAGTAGAGAACCTGACTTGGATAATTACATAAAACTGAAAAAAATACGAATCTTAGAGGTCCTTCATTGTCTAATAATTAGTCCCGGTATGAAGTGGAGAAATGGCCTTTGAAGTTGCTGCTTGCTTCACTAGCCTTACTAGAGAACTAATGCCAAAGTAACCTTTAGCACCAGAGAAACCCTTAAAGAACTTTACTTTGGCTAAGTTGTAGTTGTATAAAGGATAGAAGAGATTAGTTAGGCTGCTGCCAGAGAAGGCTGTTTCTATCTGGTGGACCCTGAGATTCCCATGCTTCTGGGTTTCTCTTTAGGGCTTTGATCCAAATTGATAACTCCTGGTTAGTTAAGATTAGGAACATCATGTTTAGTGCCTTAAATTAGGAAACATCATTTTGTTGTATCGTAGTGAAAATAACAGGAAATCACTATTTATTATACATAAAATCTCAACTTCTTGTGCATTTGTGAGCATAATTTATCCACTTAACTAAGTCTCATTTCTAACTAGTGTGGTTGACTGGATATTTTTTGTTCACTCTGTTATCTTTAGCTCTGTTTGTTCTCCTTTCCGATCTTCAAGCCAATAGTTTTTTGTTTACCAATGCATTCTCATCTCTGCTATGTGATGCATTTGGCTCAATTTGCAAATTGAACCAACACTGGTAACTTGACATGTAGCACTTCCATGGTTTCTTTTACAATTCAAACACTCAAAATAGTACAAGTTAGGAATTTTAGAACTCTCATCACAGCTATTTTCTGTATCACAGATTTAGTTTCTGGTTTGGAAATATTTTAGAGAACACGAAATTAAATATGGTTTTCCCCATTGTTAATCCATTCTCATGGCTGCCCTAGCACCACATTCAAGAGCTATCACAGTTGTAATTCAAGATTTGGATCAACAAGATGCAAAAACTAATGTGGAAGAAGCTCTCAAGTCACAAAATTGCAAGCATCTCCAAAAGGAAAATTCTGCAAATCTATAGAAAATTTACTTGCAAAATACTAGGAAAATCATGGATATAGTTGGGTCAGGTTTGCATCCATAATTGTATCTAACTCAACTTTTGATATTTTGTAAATTGTAACCCGACCAATTTAGTTTTTTTTGGACATGATATTGGGTTGGGGTAAATTTTTTATGGATATTACAGATATCCTCGGGTTGAGTTTATATTATTAATTTTCATGGATCCGCTTCTATAGGTGGATGTACAACACTGACCATAGGTGCCATGACACCCTCAATGATAGGTTTAATTTTCATACTTTGCACCACCATTAAATTTTAGCTGCCTCACCTTATCCTCTAGCAAAGAGATACGCTATTTTTTGTTAAGTTCAAGAAATCTAATAGAAAGTCCACTAACAAGAACTTTGGAGCTGAAATATTTCTAAATAAAATAAAAATAAATGCTCAACCCACAATCTATCAAATATAAAGACAAGGAGTATAGGGTATATAGGTTGAGTTGACCGGGTTTTAAAAATCCTGACCCGTCACCCGACCTATGATATCCATTTTTTAAGTTTTTTTAACTCAATCATTTGTAATATCCACATTATCTGACTTTGACGCGGGTCGTGTTAGATAATGCAAATATTACAGATGGGCTGATTTTTTTGAACACCCCTGGGAAAAACCATTGTTAGTTTCTTGAGAAATAATAATAAGATGTGTAGTTTTTGCAAGGATGTCAATCAAAACAACCTCAACAAATACTCCTCAACACACTAAAATACGAAATACCAATTCAACTAAGCCTGTTGTAGGTTGCTGTACGAGTCAAAGTAGCATATCTACGTCAGAAACTGTGCCCCGAGCCTTAAATACTACAAGCTTGGCAATACTGGTTTATCCTGCAATATGGTAGTATTGAAGTTTGACATTGAAAACCAGCAATCCCTAGCAGTACACTCTCGATTGCTTTTTTGTATAATATATATAGTTGAGACTTTTATAAGAATGATATTACGATGTCACCACATCTTCTCATATTCCTGCGTAAGTTCCTTTTCTTTCTGTCTCTTTTTTGAATGATTAAAATAGTGTTACCTTTGTAGGCATCTTCACTATCGCGGGGATAGTAGATTCCTTTATTTATCATGGTCGAAGAGCAATCAAGAAGAAAATTGAAATTGGCAAATTCGGCTGACGTTTTCAGTGGCTTCCTGTGACATTTTCAGGTATTTTCATCGTTTTTAGATCTGTAATTTATCTGCCAATATGATTATTCACTCCCTGAGTCGAGGGTAAATTCCCTTTTCCACGAACCTGGTGTTTTAGGCTGTAAATGTCACACAAACATGCATGCTACACCCAGAAGGATATGCTGAAGTCAAAGAACAAAGCTTTCAGCTGCAGCTTAACTGATTGATACTTGTTACACATTTCTGCTTGGCTGTTAGATAGCTAGTGCTTGCTAGGACCTGGACAATGGAAGGCTGAGACTTCCTTTTTGTAGAATATCAAAATCAATTCCTCTTTTTTTTTTTTTAATTTATGAAGTGTTTCCGGTTAGTCGCATTTCGACTCCATTTTGGACTATCTATTAAGATTTAATTAGAAGTTGAATGGAGCTCCTTCCTCTGTCATAGACCTACACAAAATATTAAGAATATAGTAACAGAGTTGTATCGTGCCAGAGTTCATTTAATATATTACTCAAAGGTCTCTTCTGAAAAAAGACAAGAAAAAACACCATTTTATACGAGTTTAATTATTAACAAGGACCGCCTAAAAACTGAAGTCTGTTCTAGATTAAAATATAAATAATATTAATTTAGGGGCCTTTCTGGAAGCTGGATCAAAACCAATGACTATTATTGTAAATAGCTAAACTAAAGTTTGGATGAAACATAACAGACTATACTTGTCTGACTTGGTTTAGGTTGAGAGTCATTGGGTCATTTTTTTTTTTGGCACGGTTAGGTTTAGTTTTGTTAACCAAGTCATGGATTATCCTGTCGGGTCACTCAAGTTTGGCTTGGTCAATGTAAAAAACAGCTCAAAACAAAACTCAAGGGTAGGCTCTGGGTTTCTGAGTCACTGGTTTAACTCGTCTGTGGGATAGAAAAGACTAGCAGGCAAACAAAATTCAAACCGTGCTGTTCACAATGAGATTATGTTGCTACGATGTGTCATTCTATCGTGGTTCCCTGTTCTTATGGGGCAACAATGGCCAGGGGATCTTGAGAGATGAAATGGGGCAGCCATTGTGAGGGAACCAGACTAGGCTTGCTTCTAGCCTGTTGAATCATAGGGATAAAAGATGATAAAAAATATACTTGCAACCAATGATCGACCAGGAAAGTCGCTGACAAGGTTGCAAGCGAAAGACGAGAGTAGATTTTGGAAAAACATGTGCTGGAAGTCATTTATTTTGAGATTATGGAAGAGATTATTTTTTAATATATTTTTTATTTAAAAGTATATTAAAATAATATTTTTTTATTTGTTAAAAATCAGTTTTTAATATTAGCACATAAAAAAATTAATTTGCAGCAAAAAAATAAAAAAAAATAATTTTTTTTAAAAACACTTTTAAAATGTAAAAAAAAACAATTTTTTAGTTGGGAAACAAGAATCCAAATAATAAAAGGTGAAAAAAAGTTAAGAGAATAATGGAATAAAAATTTATTATGCTTTTGAAAGAATATAATTATGATGAATGAGAAATCAATATTACTCACTTAAAAAATCCTAGTTTCCAAGGAAAAAAGGTACTGAAAAGAGAGATAGAATTCTAAAAGCTCTATGTATCATATTCTTAAACTTCCATGTAAGTTTACAACATGATATGATGCTTGTAAAATTATAGAGTTTGGTGATTGATGAGAAATAGAGAAATGTGGGGCTTGTCAAGAGGATAGAGATGAAGCTAGAGATATGGAATGTAATGCATAAATTCCCTTCTTCTTGCGTTTATATTTCTTTTTTTTTTTTTGGTAAATCTTTATTCGGAAACTTGGATTTATTTATTTTTACAAGGGTTATATTGATTTCTTAATGGTTATAATTATGTTATTTGGAAAGCATAATAAACTCCCATCTCATGATTTTATTATTATTATTATTATTATTATTATTTTCTCCTTTGATTATTAGATCCTCTTCTAAATTAAGCTTTTCTTTTGATCATCCACATCAAAACTAAATAAGATTTGCTTTTCTGACCATTCATGTCAAAATTAAAAGATGATATAATATATTAGTTAATAGGATAAAAGTGTATGATGTTACTATTTATAGCTTGATCACCATCAAATAATATTTGTAATTAAATTAATTAAGACATTGATTTGGTGAAACT
>Ga0325410_1001732_pt1 | contig 24176 bp, 19 predicted proteins | sample PopdelMetagenome_16_FD_206182 | JGI IMG/M metagenome (GOLD analysis project Ga0325410, IMG submission 206182) | Populus deltoides microbial communities from Bellville, Georgia, United States - Xylem-PdIQD-R3 | ecosystem: Host-associated > Plants > Phyllosphere > Stem > Wood/Secondary xylem...
GTCAACAATTATGTGGTTTTGATAATTACAAGCAAATGTCATCAAGCTTTTACTTTTTATACTGTGTATGGTAAAGATGATCGAGTTCCTTAGTTCACACTTGACATTATTCAATCTTTTGTTGAACAAGTTAATTGCATGTCAACTGTGGATGTTAAAGCTGATATATAGTTTCTTTTTTCATCCCTTGTCAACATTTAACCTCTTGTTAGTTTCTTTGGTTGACCTTTTGCTGGAAATGTTATTTCGGGTTCTGTTAGTATCTTATTTTAGCCCTTATCAACATTAAATCTTTTGTTTATATAGTTAATTGTTTGTTTAATTTTTTCTTGTATTGTCAACCAAGCTGCTATAGATAATTGTTAATTTATTTTTTCATCCCTTATCAACATTCAATCTCTTGTTATTCTTTGGTTGACCTTTTGCTGGAAATGTAATTTCATGTTCTGTTAGTATCTTATTTTAACCCTTATCAACATTCAATCTGTTGTTTATATAGTTAATTGTTTGTTTAATTTTTCCTTGCATTGTCAACCATTAAGTAATGGATGGGTCTGACACACATGATAAAGCTTCTTGGACCAAGGCAATGTTGCACATGTTTTGTGACATGTGCATTAAAGCTATTGAGATAGGCATGAGACTAAACATCCATTTCAACAAAGCTGGTTGGAAATTTATCATACAATCATTCAAAGAGCAGACAGGACTTTCATTAACAAAAGCTCAGCTTAAAAACAAATGGGATGGGATTAAAAAGGACTGGAGGGTATGGAAAAAATTAATAACTCAAACTGGAGTTGGTTGGTCTACTGAACTTGGGACCATCTTAGGAACTAATGAATGGTGGAAAGAAAAAATTCAGGTTAGTTTTCATTATCAATAGCCTCACAAAATTATTTGTCATGTTGTATTATTTATTAATCTACTATCATTGCTAAGTACATCCAGCTTTCATTACACAGGAAATGAGAGGAGCAAAGAAGTTTAAGCATGTCGGCATAGAGCCCTCGTTGTGTGCCAAATATGACATCATGCTTACTAACATACTGGCCGCGGGAGAATATGCTTAGACTCCCTCACAAGGACTCTTATTAGATGAAGATAATGGGGTTGCTGGAATGAGAAACACAACCAATAAGGAAACTAATATAAAAGAAGGAAGTGGCAACTCTGAAGAGGATGCAATCCCTGATTTCATACATGATGTTAGCAATATGGTTGGTGGAAGCAATGTCGCAAACAGTAGCAGCAACCCCAATAGTGCAAAGAGAAAGGGTTCACATCATACTATACCTCAATGCCGGAAAAAAAAAAGGAACTGGAATGGGAGCACAATTATTTGCACGTCTGGATCAACTTGTTGAGTCTGTCTCCATTACCAGAGAGAGCACAATTCCTTGTAGAGATTAAAAAAAAAAGTTGTAGCATTGAAGAGGTAATGGAAGAACTGCATTCTATTGATGGAGTTAACTGTGGTAGTACATTGCATACCTTTGCAACTGAATTCTTTTGTTCAACGAGCAAGAGAGAGATGTAGGCTGGAATGGGTTCTATTGATAGAAAAATATCATGGTTGAAAATAATGTTTGAACAACAAAGAAAAACTTGGATGGACAAGGTCAGGTTTTAATTTATTAACCTATTCATGTCTTTTCATTTATGTTGAATATTATATTCCAGTAACATTTTCAATTGTCAGACATCTTTTCCACTGTTTTTTTCAGACTTCCTGTTCTGCAATTGTTGCTGAAAATATGTGAAGTTGCCTCCGTATTTTTGTATTTCTGTAACCAAGTACTTGGAACACCATTACCATATATGTCTTTACATTATGTATCACTGAATATTGTTGTTGGGTTGGAATTTAATGAATTCTAAACTGTAGACTTCAAAAATTCCAGTTACTATTATTGGAATTCGAATGTTTGGATACTAAACTTTGAATGTTAGGTTTAGGTTGTTAAAATCAAAATTTTCAATTGGGTTACTTGATGTTGACTGGTTGGTTTAATACATGGAAACCAAGATTGATGCTTGTTGTTATTACACTTTAAATGTTTGGATGCCTAACTTTGAATGTTAGGTTTAGGTTGGTAAACTCAAAATTTTCAGTTGGTATGATACTATTAGGTTACATGCTCTTGAAAGTTAGGTAACTGATTTGGAATATTAGTTTCATATCAACTGTGTATTTGTATATAAATAACAGTAAGTATGGGAAGGCAATATCACTTTCATATTGTCAATTTCCAAGTAGAAATCGAATGTTATAGTACCTGAATCAGGTGTGGTGGTTTCTAACTGGTCGTATTGCTTATTGCTGGTATTTTTATAGTTGTAATATATAAGTTGCATTTAATTTATTATTAGATGCAGCCGATTACTTTGAATGTTATGAAATTCATTATAAACAAAATGCATTCTTAGGTTTGTAAATGTTTGTTCATTTACATAACTGAAAATGAAAAGGGCAACAAGGTTGATAGGCAATCAACAATAGGAACAAGGCTTATGTTTATGGATTTCATTGGGAGAATGAAGGGGTAGAAATTCGTGGCCTTTATGATAGAGACCATAACAGGGCTATCAACAATGAAATTGTAAAGGAAAGTCTTTGGTTTTTTCTTTTTCTTTTTTTCTTGCACCATATGGTTGAGTACAGTATAGTTTACTCCCTGTTGATGATGATGATTTTGAGAGTTAATTTTTATTTTTTGAAAATCACAGTTATCCGATATTAATTGCTAATTCTTTCTTAAATTCTCATTTTGATCTCTGCAAATACTATTTTTTAGTTTGTTTATGGAATTGGAAATTATGATTAGAGATAAAAGGCATTTTTATAAAAAAAAAAAAAATTACTTAAAAACTAATAAAAGGACTGTTACGCAAACAAATATAGCATCCTACAAATTGCAAGGCCAGCAAAACTACATTATACTTATAGAAATGGAACAATATTATTAGTCTTATTTACAAATCCAAGATCGTTATTAATTGATTTTTATGAAAATGAACCTATGTTAAATGTTATTCATTTTTATGCTAGGATATTAAATGATTCTATATTTCGGGTTATGTAAAAGTGATGTTGAGGGTAAGATAATATTTTAAAATATAGTATTTCGGTCTCCGTAATCCATTAACTTTTTTTTAACAAGTCTTAAGCTTTTCAATTATTCACAAAAAAATTTTATTTCATGATATGGATTCGCACTAGTTTTCAGCACTTTTTGACGTGGGTTATGGTGATGTAATGAATAACGTAGCCAGTTACATTAATTATGGTCATTCTTCTAATAACGATGGAGATTCCAGTGGTAATCACAGTTCTGATAATGGCGACAACGATGACGACAACGACAATTCAGATGAAGAAGGTGAGTTGTTTTGGAAAAGAGAGTTTGATCGTCATAAATTAGTTCTATGCATGGCGGGTGCCCTCGCATTATATTATAATACTTATATATACAAGGAACCCTGTATGGATTCGTACAACACTGGAATGCGATGGTTGAACGAAATATTACATGGACATTGGACACACTGTGTAAACATGTTTAGGATGGATGCGAAGACATTTCAAAGTCTTTGCTTTCAACTTGAAAACCAATATGGGCTAAAAGCATCTCGAAAAATGTGTGTTTTTGAAAAAGTTGGAATATTGCTTTATACAATAGCATTGGGTGCTTCCAATAGGGAAGTTCATGAGAGATTTCAACATTCAGGAGAGACGATTAGTAAGTACTTTAATGAAGTTCTTAAATCAGTTTGTTCGCTCGCTACAAATTTAATACAACCTGCAGATCCCGGGTTTGTAAAGACACCGCGTGAAATTATGAACAATCCAAGGTATATGCTTCATTTCAAGATAATGTAATTAATCGTATTTATTGATGGTGCTTCGTATTAAATAACTTTGCGAAATTTATTTTTTTTAGTCAGCTCAAATTGATGCTTGTTGCTGGTTTCTCTTATATTAAAATTGTGTAGGAGTTATCGATGGTACACATGTGCGTGCATGTGTTTCTTCAAAAAACCAAATTTCATTTATCGGAAGAAAAAGTGTGCCGACCTAGAATGTTATGGCTGCATGTAGCTTTGACATGCAATTCACATTTGTTTGGGGGGGTTAGGAAGGTAATGCACACGATACATGAATTTTTCCCGAGGCAATTGACAATCCACATATAAAATTTCCTAAGCCACTAGAAGGTAGTAACATGTGTATGTGTGTGTATACATATGATGATTAATGTTTTTTTTTTTGTATTTTTCAATTTAAAAAAGTTATATGTATTTACAAGGAAATACTACTTAGTTGATTTGGGATATCCTAATGAATATGAATTTTTAGGTCCATATAGAGGTCAGAGATATCATTTGCAAGAATTTAGGAGGCGAGGACAACTACAAACTCGTGAAGAAATTTTTATCCGTGTGCACTTTTCATTACGTTGTGTGATAGAACGTACATTTGGAGTTTGGAAAAAAAGATGGCAAATCCTACAGAATATGTCATCCTGTAATTACAAGGCACAAGTTCAAATTGTTGTTGTATCCATGGCAATTCATAATTACATTAGAAGAACTTCAATGCAAGATGTGACATTTATAGAGTTCGATCGTCATCCTGATTTTATGCCCGATGATTTTCTGACTGATATGGCTCCACATTCACAAATCCAAGGACACCACAAGCCTTCACGAATGGATTACGTATGTGATGAGATTGCTGCAAGTTTAATGACACAATTATAAAACATTGTTCTAATATGTTTAAGTCTCTTTGCAATATTTTATTGGTTGTAAGATTACTTTATAAATCAAGTCCTTTTAGGTAATTATACCATAACATCAAATTGAACCACAATTTTTAACCAAACATATTATACTACTTTTTGTTCAATTTCAATTACAATCACAGTTTTAATTAAACATATATTTTTCCAAACCAACCTTAACTAAAAGTATTTTTTATAAAAGTATTTTTTTCAAATCATAACCACAACAGTTACGACAATACTAGACACACATTTAATATCAATGGATCCTATATTAGATGAAATCAATCCATTCTCTATTCTCTACTTTACCTTAAATATCCATCTTAAAATTCCCAAATATTATGGCCCAATTCCAAATATCTTAATGCAAAAACCATTCGTCTTACCCAATTAGGGCTCTCATTGGCCCACTACAATTGTATCAACCCAAGCCCACGAAACAAACATAAAACCCCATAAATTTGATTCATGCTCTCTTAATATACCAGAAATCACAAATCAATTACTGCTAGAAATCGAAAGAAGGAAGAAGAAAAGGCAGCAACACCAGATCATCTGTTCATTTTGCGTAACAACTTCTAATTAGGAGCCTATCAAGCTGCCATCAACACCAGCGACCTTCCCATTCTCTCCCATGATGACACTGTGGAGCGTGACTGCCTTGTTTATCGTTCTTACATTGCCCTTGGCAGCTACCAGGTTGGAAATTCTGTTATCTTTTTGGTTTTTGTTTTTGGATTTTCGATCTGAGTTTTTTATTTTGTTGAGGAAAGTTAAGAACTTTTTTGTGTTTGGCAGCTTGTGATTCATGAGATTGATGATTCCGCTGCTACTCCACTTCAAGCTGTCAAATTGCTCGCTTTGTATCTCTCTAGCCTGAAAGCAAGGTCCCATTTTTTTGGATCCGTTGTTCTTTAATTGTGTTGTTTAATTTTGTGATTTTTTAGGATTCTTGCATTATTGATTTATTTTTTTGTTTACTGGTGAATGAGATCTCTTTTGATTTGGTTGATTTTGTTTAAGGAAAAGATTCTGTTTTTTTATTGCACCTATGTTTTTAGGAAATTGTGAGTGGTTTAGATGGGAATTGGGTTTGAGTAAGAGTTTGATGTGTTTTTTGAGTTCTAGCGAATCGGGTTTGGATCAAACGATCTTATTTGTTTTTCTTAGTTTGGTTCCAGTTGTTAGTCTAGTTTAATATGAGAGTTGCTAATTAGTGTGTGCAAAATGGGATCCAGGTTGAGTTTCTAGTGATTCGATAAGAATCTGAATACGTGCTAGTAATTCAAGAGTTAATGCTCTTCAAGTCCTTAGACCTGCACGTTTGAAAGAATGGAAGAAACAAATAAAATTTCCCTGCCACAAGCAGTGTGATTCTCACACTCGTGTTATTACAATGGATGTTATATGTTGATTCTTGTGTATTAGTGTGTTTGTGTATGCTTACTTTGATTGCACATGTAGAAATTAGAGTGGGGGGGGGGGGGTATGTTTTAATGGTCTGTGTATTCTTGGTTAATCAAAATTTTCCATGCCAATTGCAGTCTGGATCTTACACTCATGTTAGTAGTCTGTGTATTCTTGGTTAATCAAAATTTTCCATGCCAATTGCAGTCTGGATCTTACACTCATGTTAGTACAATGTATATTCTTATATGTTGATTTTTGTGTGCTTGTTTGCATGTCTACAAATTAGAAAAAAGTTGCATTTTAATGACTTGGTTTTTTGATTGCATGTAACCTAAATTAAAAGAAATAAAGCTCAAGAATATGTAAAGTCTCACCAAGTGATAGCTTGTAAATTAGACAGGAATCCACAATTTCAAGATTAAAAGAGTGGTTGGCTGATTCAGCTATTGCAAATAATTCTATCTTGAGGTTGATTGCTGGAATCATATTAATGCATGAGGAGGATTACAATGAGGCTCTGAAACACACTAATGCTGGAGGCACTATGGAACTGTGAGTTCAATTTCATCTAAATTTTTGAAGCATATTATGTAATTCTGGCTTATCTACACGCATGTAAGGTTGTAGTTAATTTCATGATTTTGTAAAAGTCACTTATTTGTTTTTGTTTCATTTTTGAATTGAATGAAAAATAATAAGGACCAAAATGATGGGAATTTTCACTTTCTTAGACAAGTAAACTTTCATGGAATGTACTTGAGGAGCATAACATGAATTTTAGGGAACTGTTATGTTCTGAGTAAATCTTTGTGACAGTACTCTTTGTGTTTGGCACTGTGGTAGCTTTTGTAGTTATAGTTTGAAAAAGTAGGTTTAAAAAAAGTTATAAATTATAGTTTTTTTTGTAACCAAGGTTTCAAAAGAGAGTTTTCAGTGGGATACGTGCAAAACTATGATGTAGGTTGATTAGCCAAACTTGTTATGATAAATGCCACACCTCACCACACTAACAAAACACTGAGTTTGTATCTGATCAGTTTTTAATACTCCACATGCTATTTCTGCATTTGCAGGCATGGATTGAATGTCCAATATTCCTCAAGATGCACAGGTCAGACTATGCGGAGAAACAGTTGAGGATCATGCAACAGATTGTGAGGATCACACACTAACTCAACTTGCGAGTGCATGGTTGAATTTGGCAGTTGTAAGTGCTGTCTCTATTTAGTTATGATTAGTTCGATTATAAGGAATGATGATGTGCTGATATACTGTTGTGTAAATCAGGGTGGTTCAAAGATACAGGAAGCATATCTCACCTTCCAAGATTTATCAGAGAAGTATCCAATGACAGGGTTAATATTGAATGGGAAAGCTGTTTGTTGCATGCACATGGGTAATTTTGATGAAGCTGAAACATTGTTGCTCGAGGCCCTAAATAAGGTGAGTTTGAAACAATGATCCCTTTAACTTCTGCCGAGATCATGACTGGCAACTCCATGTTCAGTTTGTCTGTAACACTGACAAATACTTTCTGTTTATGAAATGGTATACTAATACACGACTGGAGTGTGTAATTCCTGACAAATACCTTGGTACCCATGACAGGATGCAAAGGATCCAGAGACTCTAGCCAACTTTGTTGTATGCAGTCTTCACATTGGCAAATCTTCTTCACGTTATCTCAGGTTAACTATCTTTTTCATGCTCAATTTTAACATTATGGTATACCTTGTGTGTGTTTACAATGAATTCTTTTATGAGCTAAATCACTTTGTCCTAAATTCTTTGGCCAAACAAAGAATTAATTAGGAAATACGGCAGCCAGAAGGTTTGTCAACATACTAGTACTTTTGTAAGGTCAGCACGAGCCAATGAAGTTAGAAACTTCGGAGTAAAAAAAAGAACATAAAAAAAGGTTGAGCTTACCTTTGTTGTGACTTGTGATAACTTAGGGAGAGAGGGGGTGCTTAAAACTGAAATTCAGAATCAAAGCTGTTTTAATGCTGCTTTCAATTTACTGTTCGTGCAACACTGGGCATGCTATGTGAGTTTATTTCAATGATGCTTGTCTTTTCTCCATGATGAAGTAAAAAGGTATAGAGACCCATTGCCTTTTGATTCAGCTTCAAGAAGTGAGCCTTACATATCATCAAGGTTGCATTTTTTTTTCAAAATTAATTACCCAGTGCTTGCACTAAAAACTTTTGCACCGCACCCTTTGGAACCGTTTTCATATTTTCGACGACCAAATTTATGATTGCTGATATTGAAGGGAGAATTACAAAATGTTTTTATCTCTGTATAAATTGGATTTCATCTTTCTCCAAAGCATAATAAAATTCTTTTTTATCCTGGCTTGAAAATTCTAGCTTTAACATGGTTTATGTACCAACTGTTTGAGTAGATTGAAGTTTCTTCGTCTGTTTGATCTCTCCAAGATTCATCTCAAGATTCTCATCTAAAATCATATTAATGAATGATTACCTCATGTTCTGCAGCTAGCTGAAGCTTTCACATCCAGATCATATGCTTGTTAAACATGCATCATCTGCCGAAAACAATTTTGAAAGAGCAGTTCAATCAGTTGCTTGATGTTTTGTTGGTTTTGGTTTTCGTTAACATGGTGAATCCTATTGCTTCACTTTTGTCGCAATTGTTTTTAAGGGATTCCGCAAAACCCCTCTATAAGCTAGGAAATATACAACCGAACTGGAGTATTTTTTTGATGTAGAGCTCAGATCTAATTTGTGGCATTTCCCATGTCTTGTTGAACGTCTCCTTATTTTTTTTCCCTTTTCTTTTTTGGTTAGATGATAGTTATCAAACTTGGCCTGCGGGGTTCATTCTGTGATCAATAGACTTGAAAACTAACACGAGCCGTGTTTGTTTTTAACATGTATAAGAAGTTAATGAGGTCAAATTTGATTGGCTCAACCGTCAATCTTTAACTTAATTAACCTGGTTAAATTTAATTAACTCTAAAAATATTTTTAATATTGTTTAAAATAACTTTGTTTTAGTGTTTTTATTATTATAGTATAAAAATGAAAAGAAAAAAAACTTGAAACGATATGGTTTAAGAATGATTGGATTGAAAGACAAACCATAGATATGAAATCCGGCCCAGCGGGTCAATCTGGAGCTGGAACCGGGCCGGATTAAAGAAAAAATAGGGGAAGGAAAAATCCGGTGTGACCTGGTTGACCCGGCAAGATCCGGTTAAAAATCCAGTTGCAATTCGGTGATTTTTGTTTTTTATTTTATGAAAACAACATTATTTTGATTAAAAAAAATAATTGACCCGGATGAGCAGTTAAAATCTGAACTTGTGTCTTGGACCGGGCTGGCCACCGAACCGGATCTGAAACTATGAGACAAACTACAACTTGGGCTTAGATGTTATAATGCCATATGTCATTCACACATTTTTATGATATCAGAATAACATGTCTCTAAAGGAAGCACCAACGAATATGGTTTATATTGTTAATGCAAATAGTCAAAACCAATCCATTTGATTATGGAAATTTCCTGCAGGAAGTTTCAAGTGAATCCAACTAGCAGCCTAAAAGTAAACGAACATACATAACTCCAGAACAAAAAAAAATCAAGCCATCAATTTTTTTTCCCACAATTCTTCTCCATTGACCAAGACAAATGTTATCAAAGCCGGAACCGGAACCGGAACCGGAACCTGTTATTCAGCCTCTATTGTTCTTCAGAAGTAGCATATTATGGACTTTGATCCAAGGTGTACACATTTGAAAAATGGATAGTGGTAAAATAATATTCTAAGTCATTAAAAAAAAAATCATACTGTAGGCACACCTCATATTAGTCCTGCAAATATGTTGAGCTTCTCGTTTTAATTAATCCCCAACTTCAGAATTTTGTCCATTTGGTCCCCCATCCATATACCTTTCCTCAATCAGATCTTTTTTGTTAAAATAATTGGAAATGGAGATAAACATGCATATCTTCTCTTATTGAACATAATTTCTCCAAATCTTAGGTAAGAGCATACCAAACCATAGCTTGTAATTAAAGATAAGTTGGGACCAAGTAACTACGCATGTTCATGATCATGCTGAATGGAGGGAAAATTGGGTATTAATTTTCACATCTAGGACTTGGGAAAATCAGGGTCAGTTAGGAAAAAAAATTCAAGAGTTGGATTGTGAAAATGTGCATAGATAGAGGGCCTAATTGATAAAATTGATAGTTAGATGACTCGACCAAGAAATAGTATATATATCATGAGGGACTAATCTAGCTAGGGTTTTCCCATGAACTATTCATGTATAGATTAAGCTGGCACGCGGTTTTTGATTAACACACTTGAATTGTTATTACAATAGCCAATCCTTGCTAGAAGCTTCTTGTGAATCAAACAAGCCGCCTAACCACAGAAAGTTTTTTTTTTATATATAATAATCCAATAAGTTTTATTGATGAATCCAGAATCCCATTAAATTAATGGAATTCTAGTAGAAAAGAAAAAAAGAAATTGACATCATACAAATAAAATAATCAAACTATAGCAACCTAACCATATGAAATTTGCATTGTACTATCGATAAGTATGCCACTCATGCATGCCTCTAAAAAAAAAAAAGCTGCAAGTCCATTAAGATATCATGCATGATAGAATTACTAAGAATGTGTTTGTCTACTCTTTTGTTTTTGGATTTTAAACTGTGGTTCAAAATCAAAAACATGATTTTAACTGCTTTTCATTTGAACAACAATTTGAAATGTACAAAAAACGTAAATAAACGGGTTCTAAGAGCACATTATGAACTTTAATCATATATAGTCATACATTACTTAAACTATGCATGTTTATATTAGCCATGTTTTTCTAGTTTTTGACATTTTTGCTAGATATACATAATTTTCAAGGAGTGACGGGTCTAGCTTCGATAAGATTGTACAATTTTGAATGGTACGTAAAAGCATGCTTCGATTAACGTTGATAGAATTGGATTTCTTGCCCCAGAAGAAACATAACTTGTCTCTCTCCCATTTCATCTATAAATACAGCCATGAATTCGAGGTATAGCAACGCCTAGCTCTGAAACGTTGCATGAAAATGAAGGTTTCAATGTCTATAATTCTCTCAGTATTTTCAGCTCTTCTTTTGTCAGTATCATTGGCAACTTCTGATTCAAGTCTTGAAAAATTTATACAATGCCTTCCTAACAATAGTCTTCCCTCTTACCCCATCTCCGAAGCCATCTATACAACTGCGAATTCCTCTTTCGAGTCTGTTCTGCAGACATATATCAACAACAGAAGATTTTTGACCCCAACAACACCGAAACCAATTGCCATCGTTACGGCCCTGCATGAATCCCATGTCCAAGCAACAGTCATTTGTGCAAAGGCTAGTGGCTTGCAGGTTAGAATCCGGAGCGGTGGACATGATTACGAAGGTCTTTCTTACGTATCCGAGGTCCCATTCGTCATCCTCGACATGTTCAACCTCCGATCCATCGACGTAGATATCGCCAACGAAACGGCATGGGTTCAAGCTGGGGCAACTCTTGGTGAAATTTACTACAACATTGCGAACAATAGTAATGTGCATGCCTTTCCAGCTGGTGTTTGCCCTACTGTTGGTGCAGGTGGTCATATTAGCGGAGGAGGGTACGGGACTCTGATGAGGAAATATGGTCTTTCCGTCGATAATATCATTGACGCGAAAGTAGTAGATGTCAATGGTAATATCCTCGATCGGGAGACAATGGGGGAAGATCTGTTTTGGGCCATCCGAGGAGGTGGTGGAGCAAGCTTTGCAGTGGTTCTTTCTTGGAAGATGAATCTGGTTCGAGTTCCGGAGAAAGTGACTGTTTTCAAGGTTGATAGGACCTTGGAGGAAGGTGCAACTGATATTTTCTATCAGTGGCAACAAGTTTCTACTGAGCTAGACAAAGACCTTTTCATCCGAGCAATGCCACAAGTTGCCAATGGAAGCCAAGAGGGTACTAAGACAATCAGCATCTCTTTCTATGCCCTCTTTCTAGGACAAAGTGAGGCCCTTCTTTCCATGATGAACAAGAGCTTCCCTAAATTAGGTTTGCAGCAAAAAGACTGTATTGAAATGAGATGGATAGAGTCAACACTTTTCTGGTTTGATTTGCCGATTGGTACATCCATCGATGTTTTACTCAATAGGCCTCAAGGAGCGCAAAGCTTTTACAAGAACAAATCTGATTACGTGAACCAAATTGTTCCAAAGGAAGCTTTGGAACGCATATGGAAAATGATGATCAAGGCCGACCCAATGTGGATGCAATGGAACCCTTACGGAGGAAGAATGAGTGAGATTCCAGATACCGCAACTCCATTCCCTCACAGAGCCGGATACCTATTCAAACTCCAGTACTCCATAAACTGGGATGAAGAAGGGACTGAGGCCACTGAGCGCTATATAAGTTTGATAAGAGAAATGCATGATGCCATGGCTCCATACGTCACCAGTTACCCAAGGGAAGCATTCCAAAACTATAGAGATCTTGATATCGGTAGCAATCCGAGCAATCAGACCGACTTCGAGAGAGCTAAAGTTTATGGCCTCAAGTACTTCAAGGGTAACTTTCTAAGATTGGTGAAAATCAAGGGGAAGGTAGATCCAGATAATTTCTTCAAGCATGAACAAAGCATTCCACCACGTTGGATATAGAAAAAGTCCGAAGAAAACAGGAGGATGTCTATACAGGTAGTATATATTGTTTAAAGATTGTTTAATAATGTGCACTGTGTGGTTTATGTTTGTGCACAATCTGTTGACTTATGTATTTGTTCCCCTAATAAAACTGTATTCCACCGATTTCTTTAATCCGATTATCATTTTCCCAATTGTCTCCATGGCGTGCCTGTGATCGCAATCTCTTTGTCCAGCACCAAACTTATTTCTATAATCAGATTGAGAAAGTTAATAGTCAAGGAAATTCGATGATCACTGCAAAAATCTTGCATTACTAATTAATGTAGATGTAGATGTGCAACTAAGAATTCAGAGATCATCATTTCATTCCTGTAAGAGTACTAATGCTTGAATCCATGAAGCTAGAGAAGTACTTGATGGATGAATCCAAGCCCTTCTTGATTAGAGAGTGATCTTTACTTATTTTCCTTCAGCATATATACTCCTCATCACCTAATGGTCATTCTCAGGTCATACATAATACTTTAGGTTCATCGGCCTGTCGATCGGTGTGATGACAGCTTCTATGATTACGAAAGTTGTGGGGTTCTTAAGAACCCGTTGTTATTTATCTGCCGGCCGGAGGAAGGTTTATTGTAGTAATCAATGAAGAAACACGAGCAACAGTTGTTTCATCATAATTTTCCTTTATCTTTCACCATTGTGTCTTTGTAAATTCTGCTCTTTCATCCAACTTTGGTATACCTGTAAAAGCCTTCTATCTAACTTAAATTCCCTAATAATATTAACCAAGCTTGATGCAGCAACATACATCCTCTAAAGAGAAGAAGTCGATACTTTATTGATCCTATTCAATTAGGGTTTTATTACATACTAAAGATGTACATTCAAGCCATTGTACCGTGGAATGAATGTAATTTTAAAGTTAAAACTATTGAGTACAGTGGACAATGGATAGCAGTTTTTAGCTTCCATGTTAAAACGAATTTTGCCTGTGTAGTTATAGGTGTTTATGCAGGGAGTTTGGTTAGTGAGAGGCGTATATTGTGGGAGGAGATTATTACTTTAGAAACATCTTTTGGAGTTCTTCTGTTCATCCTAGGGGATTTTAATGAAACATTGCACCATACTTGGCACTATTTTGTTGCCCTAGGGGCTTGTCGGACCACTGTCAAATGCTCTTAGGGAAACACAACAAATATTGGCGGTGTAAACCATTTCAATTTCTTAATTGTTGGGTTGATCAGCCGCTATTTAAAGAGAAGCTTAAAGGTTTTTGGGCTGAATGTTGCAGCAAGCACATGGGAAGATAGTTTAGCAATGGTGCTTAGGTTATGGAATGATAGTCATGTGAGATGGTTTAGCAATGATGCTTAGGGTTTGAAAGGTGGTCTGCTTGCTATGTGGAATAACTCTAAATTTGAAGTTTCTAATAGTGAATATGGCTACAGTTGGATAGGTCTGTATGGCAAACATGTCGGCAGTGATTTTCACTGTTATGTTATTGGCATATATGCTCCTTGTAATTTACAGGATAGACAACAGATATGGGATGATCTTTGTCTTCTTAGAAGTGCTTTTGAGGTTCCCTGGATAGTACCAGAGGATTTTAATACGACTCTCTCTCGTAGAGACAAAAGTAGTGGAATTTGTCATCAAGCAGGTTCAGCTTCTTTGGAGGATAAATGGTGGAGCTCCAGCAACAATCTTAGTTATATTTTTTTGTTGTTATGCTCACTTTTATAGTACGAAGAAGAGTAAAAAAATAATACAAAGCTTAATTAATGAAGAAGTAGAAACATTTTCTCTAAATAAAAAACCATAAAAACTAGTAAAAGATATTTAACGTTACAAATTATATTTAACACCCCTCTTAATTCGTAATCTTTAAGAATTCCTTAAATTGCTTAAACTTATTAGCTGGAACAGCTAGTGATCATTTTCGGTTATCATCTGGTTATCTTCGAGTGTCATCTAATATCTAATATGTATTTCAAAATTTTATGATAATATGGTTAGTATGTATATGCATATTAAGATAAATTGAGTTGCAAGCTATTAAAATTTAAAATGTATATTAAATATTATTCTCTCATTGAGTTGATTGAACTTGCCCTTTATTTTTAATATTATTCTAGGTTTTTAGTTTCTGTAAACAGATAGACTTTGTTGAAAGTTCTTGTTTTCTCAGTTTTGGTCGATATGTCTTGCTTGTTTTGCGAGGCTATCATTTTAGACTTGATATGTTTTAAATGCTTCACTGTTACCCTATTTTAATTAAATTTAGATTTAATAATGTAATAAATATTATAAATTATTGTTTTTGTTTTAATAAAAAAGAACTAAGAACAAAGATTTAAAGACAGTTTAGGCTCGATCATTTTGAGGAAAATGCTTCAGTTCCAGGCTACCTGTACAGACAGATTTCATGCATGGCTGTTCTAATTATATAATGAGAATGGAGAGGGAGCTGTTCTAATTAAAAAAAATGCTTCATTTTTTTTTTATTCAAAGTTTTCTAGATAATGTTGAAAACCTTGTATGGTTGAAATTTCTACACTACAATTTTATATTAAAGTAAAAGCTGGTCCTAATTCCTACAATGACTGCTTGCACGATTTTTGCTTAGATAAACTTGCAATCATATGACCTCAGACTTCGAATATTAAATAATATCTTAGTTGGACATTTTTCATAGTCATGAGTGGCGTGCTTTTAATGTTGATCACAAATTCCCAATACACACTTAGTCATATAAGATATTTTTCAAGACAAGACAGGTTAGATTTATTTTTTTCAATTTAATTTATTTTTTAAGGTAACAATGAGGTTTTCATCTCATGAAATCTATGAAAACAAAAATAAATCTATTTTAGTGGTTAAAAATAGTTTAAATGATGATCTTTTTTTTATCATCGGAATCGAACAATTTCCCTACCTCTTCTCTTTTTATACCTTCTTTTTCTATTCAAAAACTAAAAAATAATATAAATAAATATTTATATCAAAAAATACATGGTGCCATCAATAGTATCCATAGTATTTTATGTGTACGTGAACAATGCTGCTCCATATTACCTCCCAACACATTTTAGATTATAATATATATATATATATATATATATATATATATATATTGCAATCATGTGGGAATATATGATATTGTGGATCTTGGAATATTTCTTTGAGATGCCTTGCATCGCGTGACATATACATGAGGTATATACATATAATATTTTGCATAAGATATTGGAATTCTTATAGTTGAGATGTTTTTAAAAAACTTTCAATTAGTTTATTTTTACGTTAATATTCATCAATATTTTTATCAAATTTTCTTCAAGTTGATGTTATTTTAGTGCAAAGAATAGCACACAACTAGACTTAAACTATTAAAAGAAATTAATAAAAAAAAAACACAAGTAAGAAATGTAGAAAAGTTTTGGAACCGAATTGATAAAAATTATAAATTTTAGATGCAACTGAGAATAAATATATAGATTTTGAGAATAAATTGAGATTTTCTTTATATTTTATTATCATTACTTATTATTAATATTAATTTAGTCAAAGAAATGTAAATATAACTCGTAGCATTCTACTTCATGACATATATAACCAAGAAAACAAATTATTATGACTAAAAAAATTCATATATTCAAAGCACATTATTAAATTAATGGATGACAATGATCTTCTAACCATGAAGTCAAAAAACTCCACTCAAAAATATGAATTAGTTATTTATAACTTATCCAAAAATAAAATTTTCAAAAAATATTTATGAAATGGGTTAAACTAAAAGCCCTTAAGAAATAACAATTCAATTGTTATTAACTTGATTAACTCAGTTGACTCAAAGGTTAAACCAAAAGGTCTAGAATATATAGTTTAACACATCCTTCAAAAAGAATTGAAGAAAAAGAGATTTAGATTGCCTTATTTTGAAACAACTTGTAGATAAAAATAATTAATCTCAACAAAACAAATTATCAATATTATTTGCGAACTTCCATGAGTTTTAACAAAAAAGACTCGGATGGTGAAGAGCTCGAGAAGCTTGATACATCCTCTCTTTGAAAAAATAAAAACAAATAACAACATATTCATGTCTGAAGCTATAAATCTATCCGATTTTCTTTTGAGCTTCTTTTATTTTGGTACCTATTAAAAAGAAAGCCTTAAAAGGTGCTGAAGATTAGGAGTGTTGCAAAGGAAAAGATTTCTTTTGAGATTATTTTAAATTGGTACATTTGTTTTTAGGAATAAATTCTGTTTTTATTCTCTTGATTTGTTATTAGTAGTTTGTTATGTAATCAACAAATTTGTTTGTTTTTCTATTAAACAAAAACTCTATTTAAGATAAAATATATCTTCCTTTAAGCTTGTCTTTTGTTTCTTTATGTGTTATATTCTTCTTCCTAATCTGTTGAAGAAAAAACAGATTGATATCAGAGCATAATATTATTTTGAGGGACTTGTGAGTTAAAAGAGCCAATAAACACAAACCAAACAACAAATACAAAACCAAAAGATTCTTAAGGAAATCCAAAGCTAAAGTTTGCTTATATGGTGTTGTGTCAAACATAATATTCACAAGAATCATGAATAAGCATAATAAACAGGGTGAGATTGCTTGGAAAGGATTTTCCTGATGAACGAATTGTGTAAAAAATACTGGTTCATTATAAGAGTTAAAAGACTTAACAAGTATATCTCTGGAGAATTGGTAAATACATTACAGGCACAGAAGCAAAGAAGATTGATAAGACATGAGAAATCTGTACAGGGAGCTTTTCAAGCAAGGGCTCTACACTCAGGAGGAGGCAAAGACAAGCGATTTAACAAGAAAAAAATGGCTGAAAATGATAAAGAAGCTTGACAAAACTGCTATTTTCAAAGTTGAAATTGAAAATGGTGATTATATTTTAGTCAAAGGCAAAGGAATTTTTTGTATAAATAGCCTGTCAATTTTGAATTAAATCTCAGATATTTTATATGTGTCTGACATTTATCAGAATTTGCTCGATGTTAGACAGCTTATGTAGAAGGGTTTCAAAGTTATTTTTTAAGACAAATGGTGCTTGATCAAAGACAACAGAGGCAACAAAGTAATCAAGGTGAAAATGAGAGCTCTAAACCTAATAGAGAAGGAGCAGATTGCTTTTGCCATAAATACAGACAATGAAGAATTATGGCATAAAAGGCTTGGGCATTTTCATCATGTTGGACCGATATACATGCAGATACACAATCTTGTGAGAGGTGTTCCACGGCTAGAGAAAAGATCGACAAACTCTGTAGCTTGTTAATATGGAAAAAAAAACTAGAAAACCTTTTCCTCCAACTACATGAAGATCAACATATAAACTTCAACTAGTACACACAGATGTTAACATTAGAGATTTTCAGATAACAATTTCATTAAATTGTAGTTTACACTGCATAATTTTTATTGATGATTATTCCAGATTTTGTTGGCTTTATTTTTTAAAATTCAAATTTAAGGTTACTAATGTATTCTGGAAGTATAAAACATGGGTGAAAAATCAAAGTGGCTGGAGGATAAAAACTATAAGGTCTAACAATGGGAAGGAATATACTAGTGGAAGCTTTCAATAGTTTTGTGAAGAATCTAGTATTGAACACCAACTTACAACACCATATCCATCACAACAAAATGGTGTGAGTTCAAAAAAAAATAAGAGCATCATGAAGATGACTAGATACATGCTATATTAAAAAGAGCTCAAAATAAATTGTGGGCTGAGGCTACAAACACAATAGTATATTTGCTGAGCATGCTACCAACCAGTGCTTTGCAAAAAATAACCTCATTTGAAGCTTGGTTTAGATACAAAACAAACCTGCAACATTTTAAAACTTTTAGTTACCTTTGTATTATTCACGTGCCACATGTTAAAAGAGACAAGTTGGATAGAAAAGCTGAACCAGGAGTATTCATTGGATACAACAGTCCATCCAAAGCCTAAAAAATTTTCCAACCATGAAATGAGAAAATTATAGTAAGTAGAGATGTTAACTTTATGAAAAACAAATAATGAAAATGAGAGGAACAAGATGAGAAGCAAGAATCATCAAATTGGGAAGATATTAATGACAGTATTAATGATAAGCCAATCAGATGTACAAGATCTTTATCTAATGTTTATGAAAGAAGTAACATTGTTGTTTATGAGCATGTAGAGTTTGAAGAGGCAATAAAGAATGACAAATGAATTGAAGCAATGAAAGAGGAGCTTAAAATGATTAAAAAGAATGATACCTAGATATTAGTAGACAAACCTCTACAGGAAAAAAAAACTACAGGAGTCAAGTGGGTTTATAGAACCAAACTTAATGCAGATGGTTCTATAAACAAATACAAGGTTATAGATCTTTTTCTTAGTATGTTTTTAATCTTTTGTAGCTTTTAAGGCTTTCTTTTTAACAGGTACCAATATAAAAGAAGTTCATAAGAAAATTGGATTCTTTTTTTTTTTTTTACTGATAGAAGTTCACAAATAATATTGGCAATTTGTTTTGTTAAGATTAATTATTTTTATCCGGAAGTTGCTTCAAAATAAGGCAATATAAATCTCTTTTTCTTCCATTCTTTTTGAAGGATATGTTAAACTAAATATTTTAGATTTTATAGTTTAATCTCTGAGTCAACCGAGTTAACCAAGTTAATGACAATCAGGATATGACATGTATAGAGATCTAAAAAGATGTGTTGGGGGTGTCATTTCCCAATAGTTGTGTCACTGAATTGTTGTTTCTCAAGGTCTCGATCTATTTCAAAAAAAACATTTTTTTATTTTATTTTGGATAAGTTACAGATAAGTAATTCATTTTTTGAGTGAATTTTTTGTACTTCATGGTTGGAAGATCATTGTCATCGTTTAATTTAATAATGTGCTTTGAATATATGCTTTTTTTACTCATAATAATTTGTTTTCCTGGTTATATATGTCATGAAGTAGAATGCTACTAGTTATATTTACATTTCTTTGACTAAATTAATATTAATATACGTAATGATAATAAAATATAAAGAAAATCTCAATTTAGTCTCAAAAATCTATACATTTATTCTCAGTTGCATCTAAAATTTATAAATTTTATCAATACGGTTCCAAAAGTTATAATCAAAATAAGGCAAAATATTATGTGTATATACCTCTTTTATATGTCACGCGATGCAAGGCATTTCAAAGAAATATTATAAGATGCACAATATCATATATATATCCACATTATTGCAATATATATATTACTTATAATCAAAAATGCATTTGGAGGTAATATGGAGCCGCACTATTCATACCCACCTAAAATAGTATGGATGGCATTATATATTCTTTAGTATAAAAATTTATTTATATTATTTTTCAGTTTTTGGATTAAAAAATAAGCGATAAAAAAGTTATTAGATTTCGATAATAAAAGAGAATATTGTTATTTAGGTTATTTCCTACAACTAAAATGAATTTTTTTTAATGTTTATAGATTTCATAAGATGAAATTAAAGGGTTAGAAAGTATTTGTTTGAAAACTCAATAGATCTAAATCTGACCAGCTTGCCTTAAAAAATATCTCATGTGTATTGAGAATTGGTGTTCAGCATTAAAAGCACGCCACTCATGACTATGACAAATGTTCAAACTAAGAGATTATTTAATATTCGAAGTCTGAGGTCAAATGATAGCAAGTTCATCTAAGCAAAAATCGTGCAAGCAGTCATTGTAGGAATCAGGACCAGCTTTTACTTTAATATAAAATTGTAGTGTAGTGGCCCCCTTCAGATTATCAATAGAAATTCCGGCCATACAAGGTTTCCAACATTATCTAGAAAACTTTGAATAAATAAAAAAAACTTTGGACAGCTCCCTCTCCATTCTCATTATATAATTACGACAGCCATGCATGAAGTCTGTCTGTACAGGTAGCCTGGAACTGAAGCATTTTCCTCAAAATGATCAAGGCTTCAATGTCTCTAACACTCTCTATGTTCTTAGTTCTATTTTTATTCGTATCATTGGCAACTTGTGATATATCTCTTGACAATTTTCTACAGTGCCTTCCTAGTCATAGTCATCCCTCTTACCCTGTCTCCAGAGCCATTTACAGGAGAAGCAATTCCTCTTTCGAACCAACTTTGCGAGCATATGCCAAAGCCAGCAGATTTTTGACCTCAGCAACCCCAAAACCGCTTGCTATAATTGCTGCCATGCATGAATCCCATGTCCAAGCAACTGTTATTTGTGCAAAGTGCAATGGCTTGCAAATAAGAATCCGTAGTGGTGGCCATGACTATGAAGGGCTATCCTACGTATCTAATGTTCCATTTGTCATTCTTGACATGTTCAATCTCCGTTCCATCGACATCGATATTGTGAGAAAGACAGCTTGGATTCAATCTGGGGCAACAATTGGTGAACTTTACTATAATATTGCCAAGAAGAGCAATGTGTTTGCCTTTCCAGCTGGTGTTTGCTTTACTCTTGGAGCTGGAGGACACATTAGTGGTGGAGGTTATGGGAATATGATGAGAAAATATGGTCTTTCGATTGATAATATCGTGGATGCGAAACTAGTTGATGTCAATGGCAAAATCCTTGATAGAAAGTCCATGGGAGAAGATTTGTTTTGGGCAATTAGAGGAAGTGGTGGGGCAAGCTTTGGTGTCATTCTTTCTTGGAAGATTAATTTGGTTCAGGTTCCTCCCAAAGTGACAACATTTAATGTCGCTAAGACCTTGAAGGAAGGTGCGACAGATCTTGTTTACCGGTGGCAAGAAGTTGCTAGTAAACTAGAACAAGAACTTTTCATAAGAGCCTCGCCACAAGTAGTCAATGGAGGCTCCGGCGGAAGCAAGACAATTAGTGTTTCATTCATTGGCCAATTTCTTGGACCAAGCAGCAAACTTCTTCCCTTGATGAAAAGGAGATTCCCTGAATTGGGTCTGCAACAAAAAGACTGCAATGAAATGAGTTGGGTAGAATCTACACTTTACTGGTTCGGTCGAAGCGGAAGATCTCTAGATGTTCTACTTGATAGGCCTACCCAAACAAGCTTTTTCAAAAGAAAATCTGATTATGTAAAAAATGTGATTCCAAAGGAAGGTTTGGAGAACATATGGAAGATGATGATCAAGGTGGAGCCAGTATGGATGCAATGGAATCCTTATGGGGGAAGAATGGATGAGATTCCGGCTACGGCAACTCCATTCCCTCACAGAGCTGGAAACCTATTCAAGATTCAGTACTCCGCAGACTGGAGTGATCAAGAAGGAAGTGAGGCCACCAACCGTCATATAAATTTGTTAAGACAAATGTATGAGGCAATGACTCCATATGTGAGCAAAGATCCAAGGGAAGCATTTCTCAACTATAGAGATATTGATATTGGTAGCAATCCTAGCAATCAGACCAACTTTGAGAATGCTAAGGTTTATGGCAGCAAGTTGTTCAAGGACAACTTTATGAGATTGGTGAAAGTGAAGTCAAAGGTTGATCCTGATAACTTTTTCAAGAATGAACAGAGTATTCCACTTGGTATGGCTTGAGTAATTTATGACAGCATGATACATCGATCGATCATATGATTCAGATGCAGCTACATCTTATATTGATTCTATACCTTTTTTTCTACTTTTTTTTATAAAAAAAAATCCACTATTATGTTCAATAAAATTCCTCGATGTTCGATAAATTTCATGTAAACTCTCGTGTCTATTGATCTTAAAATTTGAACTCAAGAAATCAATAAGGAAACAAATCTTCGGTTTACCAATGGTGCTAGTTCATAGTCATTTTTTCTTCGCTTTAGTCCCAAGAATCTTGCTAATTAAACTAGCGGTTCCATCAATTAAATTCTTAACAACTTCCTTTTATTTTTCTTTCTCAATCTTAATAAAAAGAGCTTTAAACTTCTTATAACATTAAAATGCTCCAACACAGTGAAATTCGAAAGTCTTCTCTTGATATTTTTTCTTAAGAAGCCCACTAGACTTTCAACCCTTATATCAACACATCTACAAGCTCGAGACCACACGCCGAAGTACGTACCCACACTTGACAACACCATTGATTGCAAGTTGTAAAGGCAAAATCTTTCCCAAGTTAATTATTTCTTTCGAGCATTGAATTCTTGAATGCATTTATCATGTGTACAAAATATTCAAAGTTTTTGGCATTCATGATCTAAAAAACGTTGAATATTGGTGAATTAATGATAATGGTGTTCTACTAATACAGTTGCCTTCCTCTCTCGTATCCAAACAACCATAAAAGGTGCTGCATATGAAGTTCTGTCGGTTGTTTCTACAATCAAAACATGTTTTTTTCTATTAAATTCTAAAATGCTAACCAAACACAACTTAACAATATTAATATTTTGGGTTCTTTTAGTTCTTAGCATCACAAGAAACTTCTGATGCATCTCTTAACAATTACAATGCCTTCCTAGTCATAGCATCCCTTCTTCCCTATCTTTAGTGCCGGTTTTTTTTTTTTTTTTTTAAGAATAATTGGTCCTCTCATTCTACTTGATTACTCAAAACCCTAGTCATCGTCTTAATTCATGTCATATAAAAACATTTGTTTAATTAAAAGAAATATAAAAAAATATTTGTTTTTTATTAATTAAAAGAACTATAGAATAAATGACTTCCAAGACGCACAAAATGTTATGGAAGTCATGTATGTGGAAAAAAAATTTAATTACAAAATAAAAAAATAAAAATAAAAGTCCAAGAAGCACAAAATATTGTTTAAGAACACGACTTTTTACTTTTTGTCCGTTTGAACTCTCTACTTTTAATTGAATCAAATCAATCTCATCATTCCCAATCAAAGGTGATTTGACCTTTATCCAGTTCATTGCTCATTAAACGACCAAAATAGTTTAATCATATCATGATTTAATAAATATAGAGGATCATAAATTATCTTTAAATGAAAATAAGTGGGTTGGTTTGATGCTATTTTAAATTATGGGTTTGATTTAACTAAATATCCCTTTACTTAATTGGAAATATGGGTTTTGATTAAATGACGATGCATTTGATATTTACCCAAAAAAAATATATATATTACACTAATGGGATATGATCTTGAAAATTTATGTTATTGGTCGGCGGCAAAAATGCACTAAGTTTGAATTGATGAATGATATTAACATTTCTATTACGTTCAACATATTTCAAATAATTTTTATATTTTATCATTATATCATTTGATGTGTTAATTGAGATAAGATTTTTTGAGCTGGTATCTATATTTTAAATAAATATCTTC
>Ga0325410_1001735_pt1 | contig 24154 bp, 18 predicted proteins | sample PopdelMetagenome_16_FD_206182 | JGI IMG/M metagenome (GOLD analysis project Ga0325410, IMG submission 206182) | Populus deltoides microbial communities from Bellville, Georgia, United States - Xylem-PdIQD-R3 | ecosystem: Host-associated > Plants > Phyllosphere > Stem > Wood/Secondary xylem...
GTGTTGTGCAGCGAACCTCTGCTTCGCCGCCGAAACTGTGTCAGCTGCAGCGAATTAGCATTCGCTGCCGAAACTGAGTTGTCTGCAGCGAATTTGTGATTCGCTGCCGAAACGGAGTCTTCTGCAGCGAATTAGTATTCGCTGCCGAATTGTGTGTTGTGCAGCGAAACTCTAGTTCGCTGCCGACACTGTGTCAGCTGCAGCGAATTAGCATTCGCTGCCGAAACTGAATCTTCTGCAGCGAATTAGTATTCGCTGCCGAATTGTGTGTTGTGCAGCGAAACTCTGGTTCGCTGCCGACACTGTGTCAGCTGCAGCGAATTAGCATTTGCTCCCGAAACTAAGTTGTCTGCAGCGAATTTGTGATTCGCTGCCGAAACTGAGTCTTCTGCAGCGAATTAGCATTCACTGCCGAGTTGTGTGTTGTGCAGCGAAACTGTGATTCGCTGCCGAATTGTGTGTTTTGCAGCGAATTGTGATTCGCTGCCGAAACTGTGTCGTCTGCAGCGCATTAACAATTCGCTGCCGAGTGGCGTGTTCTGCTGCGAACTTGCGATTCGCTGCCAAAGTTGAGTTGGCTGCAGCGAAATTGTGATTCGCTGCCGAAACTGTGGCACCAGTAGCGAAACAGTTCTCGCTGCCGAATGGGGCAGCCTGCAGCGAACCAATTCTCGCTGCCGAACTTGCTGCCTGCAGCGAAACAGTTGTCGCTGCCGAATTGGGCAGCCTGCAGCGAACCATTTCTCGCTGCCGAACTGGCTGCCTACAGCGAAACAGTTGTCGCTGCCAAATTGGGCAGCCTGCAGTGAACCAGTTGTCGCTGCCGATTTCTACAATAAGCCTCCTAGGCAGAAATGACTTAAATGCTAGTAACAATTTCATTGTATGATGGTGTAAAATGTGGAACACTTGAATGTGAACATATGAACTCTTGAAATAAGTGTGGTGACGAATGTGATTAAAAAATACAAATGTACTAATTTATGACCATTGATGTCTTAGGTGGTGCGGTCGGGATTGGACCATCGTCAAGACAAGAACAACCCACAGGTGGAGCAGGTAGGTGACTTGCACCTTCCTTTTTCATACGTTGAATAATGAAATACTTTAACATGAATATTACCATATTGTGTTAGAACCAATATTAGATTGTCGAACGCATAAATGTTGACAAATGGTTGATTAGCTTCGGCTAATGGCATCCGAATGGATGGCCGGGATGAACGATTGATTAGCTTCGGCTAATGGCATCCGAATGGATGGCCGGGACAAAGAATGATGGCATCCGAATGGATGGCTGGGACAAATGAATGATTAGCTTCGGCTAATGGCATCCGAATGGATGGCCGGGATGAATGAATGATTAGCTTCGGCTAATGGCATCCGAATGGATGGCCGGGTCAAAGAATGATTAGCTTCGGTTAATGGCATCTGAAGAGGATGACCGGGGTGAGTGAACGGTTAACCTTAGCAAATGCTGCCTTAAGAGGATAGTCGGGTTTAATATTATGGTTGATTGCAAAAAGTGGTGCATTTATATGCACTACAAGCTGTTTATACCAAGTACATAAGGAAATTATAAATGTTAATGCTTCATTTAACTGCCAGACCGTTTAGTTACCATTATCATTATTATTAAGTAATTACATTCTCTTAAATGTTTTGTACTGCTGCAGGGTCGTCACACCCACGAGATGTCTAGGGAACCCGATACACGGGAACCTACTTTTGCAAGGAATCATGTAGATGCATTCTAGATCACAATGTATTTTGTATGAATCAATGTACTGAATGTATAACTTTTATTAGATCCTTTTGTTTAAATTTGTAATGGCTATTAGTAGGATAGGAATGCAAACTCATGTCTATGTATGTATATTTTTAATATGAACTTCTAATCATGCAACCATAATATTACGTGTTTATATAAGATTTGCTTTTAAATGAAATGTGGATTGTATGGATTGTATTTTGATGATGTGAGGGATCAGGTTCGCTGATTATCGGCACCATGTGTGTTAGGTATATATATATAAATTACTGTTATTTTGGGCTTGGAAAAGCCGGGTTGTTACAAATGTTAACGCCTTATTTGAACCAATTGACTTTGTAAAAATTAAATTTGGTCTTCTAAAATTTCAATCTTCTGACTTAAGCTCAAATTGAGCTCCCAAACTTAAGTTTTCACCAATTAAGCCCCTAATAAAATTAATTTAACCTATTTATAGTATAATTAAATCCTTACACCTAATTAAATCCTTTAAATGAATCAAAATTAATTATTAAACATAATTAAACTTTATTTTGACCCATGATTAAACCAAATTGGCATATTAAAATCTAGTTATGTCCTTAGGCTTACTTTTTATGTAGATTCATCCAATAATGATTTAATTTGACCTTGAATCTATATTGTCTCTTCCATCCAAAATTACAGATTGATTTTTTCTACATGTAAAATCCTCTCAGCTCTTGCTATTATTATTGTATTTATTTTATTTTTTTTTAGAAAAAAAAGTGAATTTGAAGAATAATACAAAAATAGGTTATGATAGCATAGATGGAGTGTGAAGAGAAAAACAAATGTCGAGAGTTGTGGATGCTCTTCGTAACAGCTAATTTTTTGTGGGGTTGTGGTTTTGTAGGGCATTGGATTGATTCATTTAAATTTTGTTTTGGGTTTCTTACCATTAGATGGTGTGTGATTTAGTGGATTATATCATTGAGGTGGTGGAATGAATCTGATTAGCAACCGTTATGGCTATTGATCAATTGTAACATATAGAAACTCGAGATAAAAAAGAATCTTTTTTTGTTAGTCAAAGAGATATGAATTCATTTGTGGTAAATTAAATCAATTGGTTTGTGGCTTTATTTATTAATGCATACTTGTAGATAATAAAATTTTGAGTAGTCTCTCGTATAGGGGAGGTGCTACATAATTTTTTATAAAATATAAATGTAATAACTTTTTTTAATCCTTGAATTTGTATAGATGTCAAGGGAAAGACATTAGTGCATCATATAGATAAAAGCTTTGCTAGTTCTTCTAGCAGCATTTCTGATGACCTTAAGTCTCTAAGTGCCGACCATGAATAAACTACTCAAACAGAGGCATTCTCTCTCGATGTAGAGTCGTCGAGTGTGATGCCACCTCATAAAAGAGGTATTTGTTTTAAGTGAGATGTATATTCTAAAAACTTAAATAATTTTTTTATTTTAATTCAATTAGTTTTTTAATGTTAATAAACTAACTCTTTCACAAATTTAATATGAAAGGAAAATTTTCACTAGGATAAGGTTGACAAGGTTGTTCCAATAAGGGTTTGGGAGAATCACAACACAACTAGGTAACATTGAATTATCAATGTTGTTGTGGCATACACGACATTGAATGGCCAACCTACCTCCTAAATCGAGGGGGGTTTGGATGTGTTGGAGTTAATCATGAAATTATGATTTGTAGGAGTTGCCACAAATTATTATGGTCACTAGAAAACGTACTAGTCATCAAGGTTTTGAGTATCAATCTTCAATTCTTTTCTATCTTGTTCAGTGCCTATATTTATTACTTCTAATTCCTTCTTGGCAAGTTTCTAAGTTTTCTTCGAGTTTGCAACTAACTTGGTAAACTCTTTGAAGTCTTCTTCTTCTCATTCTTCATCACCCATTGCAATTATATTATCAAAGTTTGGCTATTTATTTTTAGTGTAGTGGGTTTGTAGAACGGTGAAAGATTCACTTTCAGAATTCCTAAAAGTACAAAGTATGCTTATGTAAGTGCGTACTTGCACAGAAAAGTAAAAGGAAACAAGACACTTTTTGAACAAAAAAAATGCATGATCTCATTAAAATAAAGGCTCATTAAAATAAAGGCTCATTGATAAAGTTTGTGGCATCATGAGCTAGATTGCTAACAAAATCAAAAATGTAAAAAAAAAAAAGAAAGACAAAGCATCTTAATAGATATGATTAAATAAGAACAATTACTTTTTAAACACAAAAGGAATAGGCTTAGTTTTCCAATTTTGGAATTTCTCCCTAACTGCTAGCCTCCTCATAAAAGCTCTTGTAAGAATCTCCTTGACTATGTGAATAGACAATTGAGGCAGCATCTCATCCTCCACTTTAACGTTTATCTCCATATTCTATCTCTTATTTTCATACTCTAAAGTGTTGATGCAGAGGTCAACTATCTTTAGCACTTTATCATTAGATCTTATCACTTAAGCAGGCCTTAGGAAAGTTACTCGAGATGGTGGGATTGTCAACTTCTCTTCTTCCAGCTCTTTTTTTTATTCTTAAAATGCCTTAAATTAGTATCTATATCACTTCATTGTGGAAGTCTTCACATTGATCAATCATATGACCTTTGTTTTATTATATTTACTCATCAGCCTATTTTCATAACTACTCTTTCTATATCTAGCTTTTACAAGCATTTCACAAATCTCATCCATAGACACCTTCAAGGTCCTCAAGCTTCTAGTCTCTGGTACATTTACAATTCCACGACCTGTAGCAGGATCAAACAGAAGATTTGTACATATTTGGAGTTTTTTCAATCCATCCCACTTTGGTCAATTATAAAAGCTTGTTTTGAATATATTGCCAGTGTTGATATTGTGTTTAACTATGTCAGTATAATATTCACAAGTAAGGTCTGGTTTATACCAATTAGGATAGGGTGGTTGTAGTGATGTTAGAGAAATTTGTCAAGCACTTAATAAGGTCTAGTATATTTCACTCAATGGTAAGGGTAGTTAGGGCAATTTTTCTTAAGTTCTTTGGTAGTTTCTTATAGGTTGGTTCTCAGTTTGGTTATTAATTAGGTTATTTTGCATTTCGGGTTTTTTAGTAGAAAAATATGATTTAGGTTGATATCGGTTATTTGGGAAGAAGGGGTTTGAATGTTGAAATTTTAGAAATTATTCTTTTTTCTTTTATACCCACCTTCGATATTATCAACCTTCAAAACCCTTTTTCTCAACGGGTGCAAAGATTCTTCCACTACGTATTCCTTGCTCAATACACTCAACCATTGCCATTTCATGCTACTTAGATGAACTTCCCATTTCATGCTCATAACAGGGTGCTTTATGGGTATTAGAAAACAGGGTGACCATCTCTTTATCCAAAAGTATGAGATGTACTTAGGCGGCCAAATCTCTCCATCGTTAAGCATATTCATGTATAATCTCTTTATCACCCCTTTCTAGAAGAGACAGACCAAACCTGTCTGGAGAAATTTTCATTTTGTATTTGTATTGCTTAATGAAAGCCTCTACAACATCTTTCCACCTACAAATTCTCATGTTGTCCAGCCTAATATATCAGCTTAATACAACTTTATTCAAGCTATCTTGAAATAAGTGCATTAATGATTTTTCATCATGTACAACTTCTACCATCATATTACAGTAGGATCTGGGATAAGTGGAAAGGCATCGAATTCTAGTACACCTTATGAATTCAAGTATGTGGAATTTCTTCGGCACGACCACATTTGGAACAAGGCACATCTCGACATCTTAGACAGGATCGTATAAGTCAATACCTTCAATTGCCCTTACTATTGCCTCTAATGTCATCATCTTATCATTCTTGTCATCCTTAGAGTATTTTATTTTGTAAGATTCATTAGCAGATGCATCCACAACTATTAGGGTTGGTCCAAGCATTGTCGATTGCACGAATACCATATTGCAATGGGATTCCTGACCCTAGCCACCTATCTCTTCTTTAGGTTGGATTGTAGTCTAAGCTTAGGCAAAAGTCACAAGCTGATTAGATGAGCCTTCACTAGATATGTTTTTAAACATCTGCTTAAGTGGGGTAGTAATGCAAGCCATGTTGAGTTTTAAGGTGTAACATCTTCCATAATTACATGCAATCATCACTTGGCATTTTATGAATATAATAATTTTTAGTGTGATATATATATATATATATATATATATATATATATATATATATATATAGAGAGAGAGAGAGAGAGAGAGAGAGAAGCACATGCACGCGCGCAAATACTCAAATTATCTAAAAATAGTAAAACATAATCACATTAATAATGTTTATGACATAATAAAAGAAACTAATAGGACATCATAAGTTTATATAAAAGATCAAATTCAAATGACATAATCTTTAAGGCAATTAACATTTAGTTACAGAACCTGTTACAATAGGAAATGGGCATCTATTACATGTTCACTCAAAATTATTAAAAAGTCATCCTAATTATCTAAAATTAATTATTATTTATAAATTAATCAGGTACCTCATAATTAATTTTAAACATGTAGATTATCAAACAGACATAACAATGCATTTAGATCGTAAACTCACCATTATCAATATTTTTTGTTAATAATCAGAAGAATTCATTCCTTAACCTACAATATTTATTCACCACATCAAAAATTGCTTGTTTATTATCAACTTAATATAATCATCCCATTCTTGGAAATTACCCCTCACTAGATATTAATTTTTCAAAACCCAATATTTCCAGGTAATACCCAATGTCAAGTAACTCTTTCCTTCGCCCATGTCTAGGTGTTATTCCCACTTCTAGGAATCTGCATTTATTGCCCAACATTGGGCATTATTCCCTCTTACAGGAATCCAAATTCATTGCCCATTACCGGGTATTATTCCCTTTTTTAGGAACCTAAATTCATCACCCATTACCGGACATTATTCCATCTTTTAGGAATCTAAATTCTCCATCCATTATCAGACATTAGTCTCAATACCAAGAAACTAATTCCTTCACCTCTTACCAGTCATTAGTCTCATTACTAGAAAACTAATTCATTCACCCTTTACCGGGCATCAATCTCATTACTGGGAAACTAATTCCTTCGCCTTTAGCCACAATTTTAACACAATATAATATTACATTTTCAATAAACTATTACAATAAACTAAGTAGGAAAATGTTAAGGTGTATGACACCTACATGCTATCGAAACTCAAGGAGTACCTCCCTGCTGCTGCACAGCTCTTATGACCTCTCTTATATCAACAGGTTTTCCACATTATTTTTCATTGTATGCTCATTCCACACACACACATACATGTGTGTATGTGCGCGCGCGCACATTCAAATTTCTTTTTTATATTCACTACCAGATTAAGTCTCACATCAAAACAACTTTTAAATAAGGTAATAATAAGCAAACCCAATCAATTTATACTATTTATTTAAAGATATCGTCTCTCGTTTACATCACAATTATAATCATTAAAAAATATATAATTTTGATTGTAACTTACCTTCTCCGTCAGCCAGACTACATAGAGATTAAAGAAGGGAAGACTTAACTCAACCTTTAATGCACCTAATTTACTCAATATCGCAAGTCGGCGAAATTGGCTAGCATAGTTCTCACCCTGACATCTCTCAATTTTATATCCATATTTGAGGTTTTATAACTTCAAATTATGCAATATCAGTTTCATTGGAAAGTTAATGTCCCTTACTATAACTTCTATGAAGAAACTAATTCCAAATATCACCATTTTCATGCCCTAAACTCTTATTAAAGTCAAGGGAAGAAACTGTCCAGTTTTTCATCCATAAATTACACAAACAACAAAATATTTCATGCACCTTCTCATTATTCAAACCAATATTTTTCTCTTATATATGTTACAATATCTCTAATTTCAACCTTACAAGGTCCATCAAACCCACTTATATTTTATTTAAAATAATCAGAACTACTTCATGGAAGATATGAATTAACAACATTTATAACTACACTACGTTTCATATGCCACAATCATCCATATGTTTCTCTTTCAATTATTTCTTCCTTGTCTAGCACTACCGCCTCTTGTTTTATCACAATTCATTCTTGACTTTTTTAATCAATTCTCCCTTACATGAAAAGTCAAACATTACCTAATATTTCCTATCTTTCAAAGTAACAATCTATCCTAAATTCTAAATTCTCAACACTATAATATTTCAATCACACTTTAAATTGTAACTAAATTCTTTCAAAATCACTTTCTTCACACAATTATACATTAGTTCACCACAATTTCACTTAACTACATACAAATCTACTTCATGAAATTTGGTCCTTCTTTGGCCGGCCATTGGGCCCTTAACAACCTCATGATTTTCTTCATCATTTCTACCTAATCTCACACCCAACACAACCTAATCTAATCCAATTTGTTCAATTTATAGTCAATTTACATTTCCCCTAAATTTTTGCCATAAACCTTAGCATTAATTTCATTAATTCCACCTCAATTATTATCCATTTCATATGAAGTTTCTAGATTAGGTTTAGAACTCCTTATCAAATGATAATCTAGTCTTCGAATCTCAACCAGTTGAAACTTTATGAATCCCCCCATAAATTCCCTAGTTGTTGTGATAGTGTTTTGTTTTCCCCCTTGATTTCCTTCATTTTTCTCTTTTGTTTAGGTGTTTAAGGGTGTGGTAATGAGTGTTTCTATCAATCCCCCTCTAAATCCCTTGATTCTCTAATGTTTGCTCAAATATTGTTTTAAGAAAGACCAAATATTTATCCCTTCTTGTATTCCAGCTGCAACCAGCCATAAAGAAAGAGAGAGAGATTACTTGTATATGTGTTTTCTTCATTATTTACACTTTAGCCCCTCTTTTACATATAATCTTAATTTGTCCCTAAAGATTCTAGTTAATTTTTCTCCCTTGTTAACAAGTGTCTCATCATTTTTTATTTTTATATTTCAATTTCATTCTTGACATAAATTTTTAATTTTTCTAAATCTTAATTTAACCCGTTTTATTTTCAGGTTAGATTTATTGATTTTATTATTATATTTATTTATTTATTTATTTTAGCTAGGATTTTACATAAGGAGTCCAAATTCCCTTGAAAATGAGCATCACAAAGGGCATATTCTTTGTCTTCCATGTTTCTTCGTTGAATTCTAATGTTGTAGATTCTACATGTTTGGATTTTACAAGAACCTATATTTCAACCTTCATATGCATGTATGACATTTAAAACCTCAAAGCATGTATGCATGTATGCTTATATATGAATGAAAATGTACATGTACATGTACATGTACATCGAATATGGATTAGCCTGTTAAAATCATGTAGAGTTTAAGATTTTTTATCAGGTTTTTCTTAATGCAAAATGAATTATTAGGGATTAAAACATTCTAAATGTAGGTTCTAGTCACATTACATGAGGGGTAGACTTACAACCTTTTTCTCAAAATGATTTATGATTTGCCCAATGACTACCTCCCATAAAGGCAATATAATGGTTTATAAGGAATGTTTAGGGCATGATATAACCGTCAATACCAAGTAAACACTCAGATCATAGTTAGATATCTTATAAATCTCAACCCTAACTGAAAGTCATGAGGCAAGCCCATAATCCCCCACCTAACTTAGAATTGGGTTTATACTCTTAGAATTAAAAATGCATGAAGGCATGAATCCATATTCGATGTACTTATACATGAACATGTTGTAAGAAATGCATTCTAAAATTAAATCACCCAGACCAACAAATAAATAGGACACAACAAACAAACAATAAGCTTATTCTAATCAGAGATGTCTCCAGTGAAGTCGTCATCCTGTCGTGGTGTGTACGGCGTCGAATGATGGATCTACCTCCCGGATTGAGGGGATTTTGGATGTGTTAGAGTTAATCATAAAATTATGATGGAGTCACCACCTAATATTATGGTAACTAAGAAAGCCTATCGATCTACAACATTTTAGGTAAGAGGGCTAGTTGTGGATGAAGAAGATGCATCATTCTTAATACATCCTATATATCGTAAGCTGCATTATTGATTGATTGTTTTTCTCTAGGTCATGTTTATATTTGTTCTGTTTAAAACTCAAGCAAGGTCCTCCTTAGTAAGGATATCCTTATCTTATAGATCTAAGGTAGATCCTTCTTAGTAAAGAGGTCTCTATCTCTGTCTTATCAGACTAAAACATAATCATTTTCAGGATCATATTTTAGTAGTGTATTTATTTGTATTTTGAATCTTTAATACCTGGGGATATACTTTACAATGTAATTTATACCCTCAAATATTAAAGTCTACAATTAATTCCTAATATTTATATTTGTCTATTTATTTAATATAATACTGGGAATATGCATTACATTGTAAAATTCATATATCAAATATTAAATAATCAAATTGATTTCTGTGGTGTTTTTCAAATTTTAGTCAAATTCTAGTGAATAATCATAAACTTATTTTGATACACATTAATTGGTTTTTGTGTTTAAAGTATGATAAAAATTTTAAATATGCATGAAAGATTCTAGAATTTGGTTGTATGCACACAAATAAAACACATCTTTTTGTTTTTTTTAAATAAAGAATTTTATTTTTTTTTTGTATTTTTCCACATTTTTTAAGAAAAAAGCAAGTATATTTAATATCGGGTTAGTATCTTACAGTGTAAGTTTATAGCCCAAGTATTAAATGAAATGGTCGAAAAACATGTGAGGGACCTATAAATAATTTTAAAATGGTCCTTGAATTGTTTCAAAAAAATTTAAAATCATTTAGGGTTTGTTTGGAAAAAATAAAAAAAAAATACATTTTAATCATGCTGTTTTAACCAGAATATCAACTCCACATAAATTATTTATTCAATCACTCAACAACTTAAAAATCCAACAATACAAAAAAAATATAACAAACATCAAGTCTTGTTAACTTCATGAATTAATAAATTAATACAAACTCAAGTACAAATCATAAATCAAGAATTAATGTTCAATTAGCAATAATAATTCTAGAACTATCCATATATACTACAAACCAAATATATTGTAACTCCAGAGTCTACAAATCAGTCTAAATAATCTTGTTTTGTAAACGTTGAAAACAAGTATAAACTATTCTGTAGGACCAAAACTCAAAATATTTAAAGGTACTTATTGGTTCTCTTTAAGAATACAACGATCCAGATTTACCCAATCTTTAAAATTTATCCTTTTATTCACATCCAAATAGGGAACCAAAAAATAGCATAAACAAAGCAAGGACTAAAAGACCTCCTTGTTTTTTTATTCCACATCCTCTGTTAACCACTGCCAGCACCATCTAACCTACCGAAGGTGTAAACACCCAACAAAAAAATAAAAAAACAAAGTCAGAAACAACTCCACCGTCGATGTTGATTTCTAAATGGGCAGCGACAGAGTTTTTGTTTTCGTTGTCGATTTCTGAATCAACAGTGACATAGTTTTTGGTGTCGATTCTTGAGTCAACAATGGTTGTGTGTGCTAATGAATCCATATGTCAATCGTGGCGTAAAACTCGACAGAAAACTTAGTCTTTGGTTGTAATACCCAATAAAAATTTAAGTAACAGGCCGACTCATGCAAAGTAAAAGTTTAGGGGAGCAAACTGGCCTCCCTTAAGGGAGAGATTAGAGTAAGAAAAACCAGTTTTAGAGAAACCTAAGCGGGAACAAGAACATATTTAAACCACCCCAAACACCCCCACCTCATTTAAGGAGGGAATAAATGCAAGGAGAGAGAGGTGTGATTTCTACTGGATTCCTAAGAGCATTTTTTATGCTGGAACTGAAATGTATGTGGATGTTCATTCTTGAATTTGTGTGATTCTGCTAGATTTTAAGAATAATTTACGTGCTAAAACCGAAATGATGTTAATGTTCTTGCTTGAATTTTAAGATGGAAATAGGTTGCAACATGATTTTGTGACTATATTTGTGATAAAAATGGAATAGAATCTTTATGTGTTGTAGAATTGTTATCACTTGTGTTGATGCATTGGCACGATACAAATGTTAATATGAGAATGCATGGTAATAGCAATGCTAGATGCCGATGTTGGAAGGAATGAATTTGGAAAACTTTGCTAAATGAACATGTGTTGATGTTTGTGTTGTTTGATGATGAATGATGAATGGAGTGTGATTCGGTGAGTGCATTGTCCCTAGCGAATCACTGTCACTATCGAACTATGTGTCGCCAGCAAATCAGTTTTCGCTGTTGAATTATGGTGTCAGTAGCAAACAAGTTTTCACTGTCGAATTTTGTGTTGCCAACGAATTAGTTTTTCGTTGTCAAATTGTGGTCTTAGCAGTGAACCAGTTTTCATTGTTGAACTTTCTGTCGCTAGCGAATCATTTTTTGCTGCCAAATTGTAGTGTCAACATCGAACCAATTTTTGCTGCCAAATTATATGTTGCTAGCGAATCAATTTTCGCTGTCAAATTATGGTGCCAGTAGCGAACCAGTTTTCGCTGCCAAACTCTGTGTTGCCAGCGAATCAGTTTTCACTATTGAATTATGGTGTCAATAGCGAATTAGTTTCGCGACCGCATTCTGTTCCACCAGCGAACCTGCTTTCACTGTCGATTTGCTGCTACAGACCTTCATAACATATTTGACTTAAATGTTTGTAATGATTTCATTGGATGATTGTGTAATATGTGAAACATTTTTTTTTTATCAAATGTAAAAAAATTTATATATCAAAATGAAACGAAACTGGAAACTAACAAGTTAAAATATAAATGCATTTACAAACAAAGGGAATAGGCTCCCTAGAACACCAACATAGTCATCAGTACATGACTAGAAGAACCCATCTACAACACAGACATATAATCCAGCATAGTTGGTATCAGAAGCGTGGAAAACCACTGCTCAAAAATGGATCATGTATAAATTATAACAGCAGAAACCAAACATTAAAAGCAAAATACTGAGCCTACAGAGAAGGCAACCAACTACAACTTCCAACAACCAAAGGTGAGGATCATAATGAGGGAGGAGGATCTGAGTCTGCAAGCCTCTCCATAATCTTACTAGCAACTGTAGGGTTAAACCTAGAACCCTTGCCTGTAGATAGAGCAGCAGTGTCAGCAACTAATTCCCAGCTCTGCTACGAGTTATGTATTGTCTCCAACCTCGATTAACATTCTTGTTCTCAACCACAGCAGGATGCACTACATCCGGAGAAACACAAACTGGATATGGCATATCTGGAGCACCAACTGCAAACTTAGCCTTCTTTCTCCCCTACTTTCCTCCCAATTATCAACCACTACAGTAACCTCAACACACATAGGATCCATACAGGGGTCACTTTAAGTCATTGCATTATCCTGCAAAGGCTGATGATCCACTGCAACTATCTCTGCAGATGGCCCCAAACCAGAAGCAGCTGGACCCACCTACATAGGAATAGAGTCAGGTGTGGAATACTTCCCTTTCTTGTGTCTTCTTGCCCTGTTACACAAAGATTCAGCATGGCCAAGCAAGCGGCAATGCTTGCATAACTGAGGGAGCGATTCATAGACAACAAACTGCAGAAGGGGCATTCCATTAGGCAAAACAATGTTAATGGTGGTTGGTAAAGCGGAGAGCAAATCCACCTTAATGAGAACTCTGGCATAAGAGAGCCTGGACATGGAAGAGGAGAGGAGATCACACTGAATCGGTTTGCTAAGAACACTTGTAATCTTGGACAGACAAGTTGGAGACCAACACTGGAGCGGGAGATTAGGAAAACGAACCCAAACTGGGATCATGGACATGTCAGTAGCTACAAAATCAAAAAAAAATTGTCATAAATTTTAAGACCAATGGCCTTTCAAAAACAGAGTATGGACCTCTAGACGAAACAATAAGCTTATCAGCCTCAAAATGAAAAATGTATATCAACCATCTAGAATCATGGACAGTTAACTTAGCAGAACATTTCCATACACTGGAAATGAGGTTGTTTAGAGTTGTGTAGCCAAGGAATTTACCTCTAACATAGCCTATAATACACAGTTTTGAAATATCTCTAGTGTGCCCTAGATCATCAGCCAACAAGGGACACGATGCTGCATTGTTGAAATCTGGGTAATGAGCCAGAGTAGAGTGCAAATGAACAGAATCAACAGGGGGTGGAGATGTACCTAGTGAAGGAACAACATGGGCTGAATGTAGAACCCGACTAAGACTACTAGGAGAAGCACTCATCCCAACAGTGCCCTCATTGCAATCCTGAGGATTCTTGTCGTTCGGTGAAACAACACCCAAGGAGGCAGAAACCATCGAGGGTTGCGGAGCCACATGAGGCTAGGCAGAAGCACTACAATATACAGAGTCATAGTCGTCACTAGGCTCAGGGACAGGATTGTCAGAGCATGATTCAACCAGAACATGGTCTGAAGAAGGACCTAACCCCTCAGGGCCAGCACCCAGAGGAATACGACAAAAAGAAGCCACATTAGGGCAAATCCCACCAGAGCTAGAACCACGAGGGTCAAGGGTTCGTGAGGGAGACACGATTAAGGCAGGAGGCTGACTATCTTGAAAGTCGAGCGAACTCCTTCAAGTCTGAGCCTAGTTTTACGAGAAGAAGAAGGCGAGGAACGAGGAAGCTGGCAGGGACAATCTTGTTGTGCAAATCGAAGTAGCGATGTCTTTTTTTTATTTAGCTATAGGCACAACAAACAAAACAATTTTCATCCAGATAAAGCAACCCGCCAGAAATACAAGGTAGACGGTACTGCCAGGAAAGAAACTCTCAAAAAAGAGAGAGAAAGCTTAGAGAGAGATGCTCTTGCCGACTAACTGAGAGCTCTTTCTTGATTTTGTCATATGTGGAACACTTGAATATGAACATGTATATCTTGAGATATGTATAGTGACGAGTTGTGTGATTACCGAATGCAAACGTACTGATTCCTGATCATTGATATGTTAGGTGGTACTACCGGGATCGGACCTTTGACTGGGCAAGGACACCCCGCGGAAGGAACAGGTAGGTGGTTTTCACCTTCCCCTTATATAATGCTAATCTATGAAAAGTTTTACTATGAATGTCATAATATCATGTTAGTATGAATACCAAGCCGTCATGGGAGTGTTTGTTTTGTGATTGATGATTAGCTTCTGCTAATGGCATCAATCCTGAGTGAATAAACGGGATCAATAGATGATTAGCTCTGGCTAAAGGCATCCGAAGTGGATGACCAGGTTGTGATTGATAATTAGCTTTGGCTAAGGGTGTCCTAAGAAGATAACCAGATTGAGAAGCTATGAGTTAGTTTCAAGAATTGATGTGTTCATGTGTACTATGTTTTGTGAGTAGGAAGTAAATGAAAGAACTATGATTGTTATGTTTTAAACAGAAAATAGCGATAATGTTTACCTTAAACTATTTATTTGCTTAATATTAATTATTTATAACTCTTGTAAATATTTGTGCTGCAGCAGGGACATCACACCAACAAGGTGTCTAGGAACCCCATTACAAGGGACCCTACGTTTGCAAAGAATTATATAGTCGCATTCTAAATCACGATGTATTTTATATGAGCAAAATGTATTAATGTATAACTGTTACTCGATACTTTTGTTTAAACTCGTAATGACTATTATGAGTGAAGTATGAAAACTTATGACTATGTATATATATTATGATGTAAACTTGTATTTATGCAAATGTGATGTTATGTGTGAGAACTACTCCTTATGAAATGTTGAGTGATGTTATTGCATGTGGATTGTGCCATGATAATGAGTGGAAGTTGGTTTATCAATTTTCAAATTGATATGGTGAAAAAAAATATGTTGTTTTGGCTTTGAAAAAGTCAAGTTATTATAGTTGGTATTAAAGCACCTGGTTTGGATCTTGACAATCAATGATATTAATGTTGTCATGATTAATTTCAGGATGGTACACACTCAGCAAGGGACCCTTACTAAACCACCCTACATAGAAAGGAGGAAACAGGGGCTGAAATGCCTAAGATTGGCAAGACGAAGATCAATTGGTAAGACCATTTGAATCCTTACAAGGGAAGACCACGAAAGCTAGAGATGAAGAGGCCCCAAATCAGACAAAGGAAGTACGCTCAATAAGGGCGGGGCCGTAGAGAGGAGTGGAGGTAACCTCAACAATCCCAACATTAGTACCCTCACCAAATATGGACCCGAGACTTCTCGTCCAGATAGTTAAAGTAATGATGAAGGGCATGACTAACTCCACGACATAAACAGTCCCAGCCATACAGGTTCCATAAGCCATCATGGGGATTATCCCAACCACGAACAGCATGGTGTTACTTGTACGGTTGGTCAAGAGTATATAAGAAATGGGTTGCGAACCGTATTTGAGGAAACAAAATACGTAGATAGCCGTAAAGTGGAGAAGACTATGATTCAGATTAACATACTCGAGGGCTTGTAAATGAACTGTGCTACTCAAATATTGTCCGACCGGGCCATAACGTGGTGGGAAACGGTTTAGCTGAGGCGGGTAGTCGAGACACTCCTCGAGTGACTTCAAATAAGAGTTTGAGAATAAGTTCTACTTCAGATACCATCGCAAGGTGAAGAAACAATAGTTTTTAACATTAAAACAGGGTAATATGACAGTATTAGAGTATGAAAGGAAGTTCCACAACCTCTCATTATTTGCCCCACACTATATTCTGACAGAAGAACATATGATTGAGAAACTAAGAGATGGCTTGCGGTAGGAGTTAAGACAAGGGTTGATTACTTTGTGGTTTAAAACTATGAGGGAGTTGATTGAGGTTGCACAAGCTCTAAAAGCCTGTAGGAGAAGGTCAGCAGGGGCATCAAAGGTATAGGTAAAAAGAGAGATGGAGATTATCCCAGCATTAGACCACCACTGCTGAAGAAAGAAAAGAGCGGAGTGCTTGAGCAATACAGGAAAAAAAAGGCTTTAATAGTGCTGCTCCACCAACAATTAAGTAGGAGAATAATGGGGGTACAGTTGCATTTAAGGTTAAACTCTTCAGCAGGGATCGGTGACCACAAGAGTGTTGACTATTCTCTTTGTGTGAAATGTGGACAAAGGCACCCTGGGAACTACTCAATTTCACTATGGCTATGCTTTGTATGCAGAGGGCAAGGTCATAAATGGAGAAACTACTAGTAATTGGGGCAAGGGTGTCATTATTGTGGCAAAAGAGGTCATTATAAGAAGGAGTGCCCCGACAGGAACACTGACAGGTACAGAGCCATAGGCAGCTGAGTCAGAACCATCGACAATCAGTCACTGTGAATAGGTCGGTGAGATCTTTTCAATGAAGGGCAAACTCCTGTTGAGGGGGCTGAGGGCATAAAATGATCGGACCTTAGGAAGGGTCTTCCACCTGACATAGGAATAGGTCAGGGTTGCATCGGATGTGAAGGAAGGTATGCTACTAATGAATAACCTTAATGTGCATGTGTTGTTTGACCTGAGTGCCACCCACTCATTTATTGCTAGGATAATTTTCACCAAATTAGGGATGAGAGTAGAAGTAATAGAAAAGGGGTTCGTAATTAGAACTCAAACAAATAATATGTATGTAAGAGTGGGGGTTAGTCTAGCTAGTTATGAAACAAAAGTAGACTTGATTCCCTTGGAATTGCATAATTTTGACATAATTCTAGGCATGGATTGGCTTAGTAAATAAAAGGTCCTGATAAATTGTAATGCTCAAACTATTACATTCTAAATACCTAAGGGTAGGATGATGGTTTTTGAAGGAGAGAGAATTCTCAACCCGACCACCTTAATATCGTTTGTAACAACTTAGAAACTTCTGGGGAAAGGATATATAGGATACCTTGTATACATCTTAAACTCAGATAATAAAGGCCTGCAATTGAAAAAAATTCTTGTGGTGAAGGAATTTCTGGACGTGTTTTTCGAGGAGCTACCGGGACTACCCCTAGAGTGAGAGGTAGAAGTGTCTAAAGACATTTTCCCAGGAGTCTCACCCATAGCAACAACCATACTGCATGGCTCTAGTAGAATTGAATAAGCTAAAAACTCAACTATAAGAGTTGTTAGACAAGGGGTTTATACGGCCTAGTAATTCACCTTTGGGGAGCACCAGTTCTATTCATAAGAAAGAAAGATAGAACTCATAGACTTTGTATCGACTACCGTTAATTGAAGAAAATAACGATGAAAAATAAGTACCTGTTATTATGAATAGATGATTTATTTGATCAACTAAAGGGAGCGAGAGCATTTTTGAAAATAGATTTGAGGTCAGGGTACTATCAGATGAAGCTCAAAAAGGCAGATGTACCAAAAACCGCATTCAAGACCCATTACGGGCACTACAAGTTATTGGTGCTACTGTTTAGGTTGATGAGTACCCCAACCCTCTTCATGGACTTAATGAATTGGTTTTTCCAACCATACCTTGGTAAATTTATGATGGTATTCATCAATGATATACTGGTTTACTCGAACTCCTTTAAGGAGGATAAAGGGCACTTGAGGCAAGCCTTGCAAACCTTGAGAAGTCACCAGTTGTATGCAAAGCTAAGTAAATGTGAATTTTGGCTGGAAAGGGTGACATTCGTAAGACATGTCATTTTGGCCAAAGGTGTTTCGTAGACCCCTAGAAGGTCGAAACTGTCTTGAAATGGAAAAGACCAACTTTGGTCACTGAAATACGTAGTTTCCTAGGACTTGCAGGATACTACCAGAGATTCATTGAGGGGTTCTCCCTGATTGCAACCCCTTTAACATAGTTATCTAGGAAAGATAAAAAGTAGGTGTGGTCGAAAGAATGTGAGGAAAGCTTCCAAAAGTTGAAGAGGAGGCTTATCACCGTTCCAGTGTTAACACTTCCCTCAGGGACTGAAGGTTTTATAGTTTATAGTGATGCCTCTTGGAAAGGATTGGGGTATTTCTTAATGCAACACGGGAAGGCAATCGCCTAAGCATCAAGACAGTTAAAGACCCATGAGGTGAATTATCTGGTACACGACCTAGAATTAGTCATTGTGGTATTCGCCTTAAGGATACAGAGACACTATTTGTATGGGTCTCAAACCCGAATCTTTACTAATCATAAAAGTTTGGAGTATTTAATGTCACAAAAGGAGTTGAATATGTAACAAAGAAGGTGGATAGAACTTATTAAGGATTATGACTGCACCATATAATACCACCCTGGAAAGGCAAACGTGGTAACAGATGCTCTCAATCGCAAGGATAAAGTCACTCTAACTAAGCCAACGATGTGGAAGGAATGACAGTTGGCAGAGTTAAAAGAGATGGGTGCAGAATTGGGTATTAGTTTAGAAGGTGGACTTTTAGCTCAATTGATAGTACAGCCAACTGCTAAGGAAAACTGAACTAAAGAATACATGAAAATAATGATGAATGGGGGCCAAATTCCAGAACACTCAACAAAAAAAATGAATAATTTGAATGGAAAAAACTTGGTAGAAGGTCGGCCATAGCTGAAGGACTGGACAGAATGTGTTGTGTGATGAAATGCATGAAAATGAAATTGTTGAACTCCTAAGATCATATTCAAACTAAAACAGAATGCGTGTGGATGACTAATGCTCTTATTTTTCATATATAATGGAAAAACTTACATGAAATGTGTGAAGAAATGATGCAATGCATGAGGTGTGATTCTGTTGCATTATATGGATGTTCATACTTGAATTTATGTGATTCTGCTGGATTCTAAGAACAATTTGTGCACTAGAACCGAAATGATGTTGATGTTCTTGTTTGAATTTTGAGGTAGAAATAAGTTGCAATAGGTTTTTGTGAGTATACTTGTGATAAAAATAAAATAGAATCTTTATGTGTTGTAGAATTGTTATCACTTGTGTTGAGGCATGGCCATGATACAAATGTTAATATGAGAATGTATGGTAGTAACAGTGCTAGATGTCGATGTTGGAAGGAATGAATGTGGAAAACCTTGCTAAATAAACATGTGTTTGATGTTTATGTTGTTTAATGTTGAATGATGAATGGAGTGTGTATCGGTGAGGTTTTATATCCACCTAGGGTGAGAAACGTTGGTAGAGGGAAGCCTAGCGTAAGCCTTACGCTTGGCCGAAGGGAAGAAATGAAACCAGAAATGACTCCATCGCTGCTGCCGATTTCTGAATCGGTACCGACAAGGGTTGTGTTGACGATTTCGGAGTCAGCAACGACTCAGTTTCCATTAATAATTTTGCGTTAGCCATAAACTATATACACTAATGATTTCAGCATCAACCGTGAAACTGTATTGCATTGAGGATTTCTGAGTCGGTAGCGAATCGGTTTTTGTTAATGATTTCTGAGTTAGCAGTAGCCCATATGGGTTGGCGATTTCTATCAAGTATGTTGTCCCTAAAGAATTAGTTTTCGTTGTCAAACTTTGTGTCGCCGGCAAATCAATTTTAGCTGTTGAATTGTGGTGTCAGCAGCGAACCAGTTTTCGCTACAACATTCTGTGTCGCCAGCGAACCAGTTTTTGCTTTTGGATTATGGTGTTAGTGGTGAACCAGTTTTCACTACCAAATTATGTGTCGCCAGCAAACTAGTTTTGCTGCCGAATTTTTATGTCAACAGCGAACCAGGTTTCACTGTTGAACTCTATGTCACTAGCGAATTAGGTTTCGCTATTGAATTATGGTGTCAACAGCGAACCAGTTTTTGCTGTCGAATTATGTGTTGCCAACGAATCAGTTTTCGCTGCCGAATTGTTATGTCAGCAGCGAATCAGTTTTCGCTGCCAAACTCTATGTCATCAACAAATTAGTTTTCGCTGTCAAATTATATGTTGTCAATGAATCAATTTTTATTGTTGAATTGTGGTGTCAGCAGCGAATCAGTTTTTGTTGTCGAACTCTGTGTTGCCAACGAATCAGTTATAGATGTTGAATTGTGATTTTAGCAGTGAATTAGTTTCACAGTCGAATTCTATATTGCCAGCGAATCAGTTTTTGCTGCCAAATTTTATGCCACCAGCAAACCTGCTTTGCTACTGATTTGCTGCGATAGACCTGAATTGACTTAAAAGCTTGTAACGATTTCATTGTATGATTTTGTAATATGTGGAACACTTGAATGTGAACATGTATATCTTGAGATATGTATAGTGATGAGATGTTTGATTAGCGAATGCAAAGATGTTAATTTGTGATCATTGATATGTTAGGTGGTACGATCGGGATCGGACCTTCGACCGGGCAAGGACACCCCACGAGAGGAACAGGAAGATGGTTTTCACCTCCCCTTACATAATACTAATATATGAAATGTTTTATTATGAATGTCATAATATCGCGTTGGTATGAATACCAAGCCGTCATAGGAGTATTTGTTTTGTGATTGGTGATTAGCTTTGGCTAATGGCATCCTAAGTGGATGACCGAGATAAATAAATGATTAGTTTCGACTAATGACATCTGAAGGATTAGCTTCAGTTAATGGCATCCTGAGTGGATGACCGAGATGAATAGATGATTAGCTCTAGCTAATGGCATCCGAAGCGAATGGTCGGTTGTGATTGATAATTAGCTTCAGCTAAGGGCGTTATAAGAGGATAGCTGGATTGGGAAGTTATGAGTTAGTTTCAAGAATTGGTGTGTTCATGTGTACTATATTTTGTGTGTACCAAGTAAATAAAAGAACTATGATTGTTATGCGTTAATCAGAAAATAACAATAATGTTTTCCTTAAACTATTTATTTGCTTATTATTAATTATTTATAATTCTTGTAAATATTTGTGTTGCAACAGGGACATCACACCAACGAGGTGCCTAGGAACCCTATTGCATGGGACCCTACTTTTGCGAAGAATCATTTAGTCTCATTTTAAATCAATGTGTATTTTGTATGAGCAAAATATATTAATGCATAACTATTACTCGATACTTTTGTTTAAACTCGTAATGACTATTATTAGTTAAGCATGCAAACTTATGATTATGTACATATATTATGATGTAAACTTGTATTTATGCAAATGTGATGTTATGTGTATTTGTGAGAACTACTCCTTATGAAATGTTGAGTGATGTTATTGCATGTGGATTGTGCCACAATAATGAGTGGAAGTTGGTTTATCAATTTTTAGAATGATATGGTGAAAAAAATCTCATTGTTTTGGCTTTGAAAAAACCGGATTATTACAATCTTTTAGCCCAATAATGCTCCTAGATTTGTCACTTGGGCTATTAAAGAAAAGCAGGGTAGATCCTTGGTATGAGGCTCTTCAAACACCGGGAAAGAAACTCATCTAAGACTTTTGTTTAGCAACCTATAGGAGTATGGTTGTCTCGATTTATATAGTATTAACAAAAATATAAAAGAGCTCATGTTTTCATTGTATTGTAAAACACTGATCATCGTAGATTGGAACATTGAAATGAACATTTTGCTATTCTAATAAAAATCAATAAATTTTTTATTAAGGATAATATGGTTTTTTTCTTATGACTTGATTCATTTTCAAATTGAATGAGCGCATCACAGTTTTTTTATATTTAGTCAGCATAGTAAAATGACTAAATTACCCTTAAAAACAAAACAAAAATAGTTAACTTGCGTTCAAGGTCTTCTTTTTTTTTTTTTGTATTTTCCTAGTGGTTTTTTAGTTATTATCAAGTTGACTTAAGAACAATTTGGTGTGTGTGTGTGTGTGTGTGATTTTAAAAGTAAAAATGGTTGGCGTGTATAATAGCGGGTAGGCAACACGTGACAAGTCGTATGGAGGTCAAACACCTCATTTCATAATAGCAATGAAAGCATCTCGATATGGTCTTCCTGGTGGTCAGGTGCATGTCCACAACGACACAAATGTTGGGTTTTGATGGATGTTTTTCTTCTCTCTCTACTCCTTTCCAAAAAATAAAGGTGTACTGTGGTTTGTTTTTTGTATCCAATTTAATCATCATTCTTTTAATTGTTATTTATTTTATTTTTTATCTTTTTTTTAATGATTTCTTTCTTCAATTTCTTCCCTCTTCGTTTGGCTTCATTTAATTTCTAAATCAAATTTGATCATTAATCTTTTAATTGATGTTTTTTTTTATCTTTTTTCTAAGTGAGTTTTGTTTTCAAATTCATCCATTAGCATTTGATTTCTATTTATTGTTATGTCAAATTTGATCTTCATTCTTTTTATTTTTATTTGTTTTGTTTTGGATCTTTTTTTATTGCATTATTTTTTAAGGTTTGTCTTTATAGGGTTAGTCTTAGGCTCATGACCAAGTTCATGAGTTTCAAAGATTAACACGAGTAGACTCTGGTCTTTTTATGTTATTTTATATAAAAAAAAATTAATTTTATCCTTCAATATTTGATTTATTAGGAATTGGTCTTGGTATTTTTTTTTTCACTTTCTTTTATGTGGGTTTATTCTAATCCTATGACTATGGTCGTGAGGTTAGCGGGTTAACCCAGGTTGACTTAGATTATTATTTTTTTGCTTTTTTTTTAAATTATTTTTTTTATTTTTCTCTTAAACATTAGTTTTTTTTATATAATTGAGTTTCATAATTTTATTCAATTTACTTTTGATGGTGTTACCCTAGTATCATGACTATGTCACATATTTTGTATGTTGACTAGGGTGGGCTCAATCCGGGTTTTCTTTTACTTTTTTTAATTATTTTTTTTTGAATTTCACCCCTCGATATTTTATTTGTTAGAAAATGAGCTTTGATTTTTTATATAGTTTGCTTTTTATAGGATTATTAAGGTCTCATTTAATTTTTGCTTCATTACCAAATAAGATGCTTCAAGATTTTATTTTTTATAAATTGATTTTTTTTATTTCATCCTTCAACATTTGATTGATTGGAAATCGGTCTATATGCTTCTTATTTTTTTTGTTTTTCTTTCTATAAGGTTATTTTAATCTTAAGTTCTTGGTTACGGGGTTAGCAGGTTAACCCGATTTGATTCAAGTTTTTTTTAATAAATTTTTTTCAGTTTCATCTTTCAGTATTTGATTGTTTAGTAAATGAGTTTCATAGTTTTATTTTTTTCTCTTAACGAGATTATTCTGATATCATGACTAGATCGCAGATTTAACATGTTAATCTAGATGGGATTGACTTGGGTTTTTTAACCTTTTTTTCAATATATTTATTATTTTTATATTATTATTTAAATTAACTAAATTTATTTAACCAATCAATCAAGTTAATTAAATAACTTTCAGATTCTTTTTTGTGTTTCTAGAAAAACTTGTAGTCGCCTCAGCTTCTTTTTCTTTTTCTTTTTCTTTTTTTCCTGGCTTGCAGCACAGCGCGCCACCTATCGTAATAATGCGCTTGCCTCATAGTTAGGGTGGAGTCTCTTAACGACCGACGAATCCGAGTGGGTTCGAG
>Ga0325410_1001736_pt1 | contig 24144 bp, 19 predicted proteins | sample PopdelMetagenome_16_FD_206182 | JGI IMG/M metagenome (GOLD analysis project Ga0325410, IMG submission 206182) | Populus deltoides microbial communities from Bellville, Georgia, United States - Xylem-PdIQD-R3 | ecosystem: Host-associated > Plants > Phyllosphere > Stem > Wood/Secondary xylem...
AGTAAACACTGCAATAATTATTGTTTGAAAAATAAGGAAAAGAGCAAGACAATAATGAGAAATTAACAAATTGTAAGGCAGTAAATGTAAACACCCACCAAACTAACAAGGACAATCTCTTCGAAACACACTTCGAGGTTTGATGTTCCCTGTAGTTTTTAACTTTTGTCTCAAACTAATTTACTCATGCGCCGCTGAATTTCCTGTTTCCAACCAAATCGTCTCTCGATCTCTTCATCATGTTCTTTCAACACCATTTCTAACATTTTCATGTGAGATTCCAGCGTATCTCTTAACTAGATTCAAAACTCAAAACTTCTCGTTGGTTCCAATTAAAACCTCATCCAACTTTCACCCACATTTTTTCCCGGATGAGAAGAAAACTTATTTACCCAAGTAGAAAATGACAAATCTCAATGAGTAGTTGGAATGGTGCGCCACGAGGAGAACTACTTTTGGGCGGGTATTTCAATTTTCTTATTTATTTCTTGCAAAGAAATCCCTTTGAAGAAACGAAGAAAGAAACGACTTCAAAGGAAGTAGAGGAAAAATTGAAATCTCAATCATTAAAATTAAGAGTCGTTCGTGTTTCGAGAAGAAGAAAAGAAAAGAAAGAAACGTAGAAACCTAACAATGATAAGTTGAGGCCATCTGTGATCTGACAGAAGCAAATGTCATAGATGCTCTCATCCAACCATCAAAATTGTTTTTTTTTTAATAAAAAAAATGGGTATCTAGTAGGAGTTGAGATAATTAACCTGGTTCATATCATTTTATATTTTGTCACGCTGGTATCTGATAATTGATTTCAAAGAAGTTTACTGAAGAGAAACGAAAGGGAAGCAACGGACGGTAAAGATAACGAGATAATTTCTTTTTGGTATGGATTATGACGATCTAAGGGATGTTTAGATACCAAGGCCCAAACATCGATCGGACTGCGTTAGCCGATCAACGACTGCAGTGCAAGTGCCTTCCAGCCCCAGTCACCTGGTGCTAGATGAGCACATAAAAAAAACTCTTAAAAGGACGCCAGTCAATGATTGCAAACCCATTAATTACTTAACTTTAATCAAAACTCGATTAAAAAAAAAAAGAAAGCTTACAATTTGGTCATGTAACCTCTGATTCTTTCTAAACTAGGCTGTCATTGATCGCATGGAAGCACCAACTAATAGGTGACTTTGGGGTTGGAGTCCTCCTGCACGAGTTTAGCTACCCGTCAGTGTTAAGAAGAGAGCTAGGTGACGAAGCTAAGAGTCAACCATGCTTCAAGAGCACTAATGGGCTTGATCCGGTGAGATGCGTATCACTTCATTACTAAGATAATAAAAAGTTAGGCCAGTTTGGACTGTTGAAGGGCAGCTGAATCAAAACTGCCAGGACCGTCATTAATTAATTAATATTCCAGTAACATTCCCTATATAAATGTATCGTGGTAACTGCACGATTATATCTCAAAATTGCCAATCCTTTTCTTCTTCTCAGAAACTGTGGCAATTTCTTTCTTTATTGTTTACACACAAGTCCATTAATTTTAAGCCCTCCTCTTTTATGTTTATTAATTAAATCCGGACGTCAGAAAAGCAAGAAACTATTTATATAGTTGCAAGCATGACTGTTTCAGCTTCTATCCCCACAGCGAAGAGTCGAGTACTCATAGCCGGAGCAACTGGTTTTATCGGTCAATTCGTGGCCAAAGCTAGCCTAGACGCCGGTCGACCAACCTATGTTCTTGTCCGCCCTGGCCTTGCTGGCTGCCCTTCCAAGTCCAGAGTTCTCAAATCTCTTCATGACAAAGGAGCCATAATTTTACATGTATGTCTCATAAGATTACTACAAAGTGAAATGTTATATTTTCTATATTCATTCAACTCCCCCCTCTAATTATTTCGGGTGTGTGTTCTTTCAATCATATATAGGGGTTGATTACTGACAGGGAAAACACGGAGAAAATACTTAAAGATCATAAGATTGACATTGTAATATCAGCAGTTGGGGGTGCAAATGTATTAGACCAAGTTGCCCTGGTAGAGGCTATCAAAGCTGTTGGAACCGTTAAGGTAGTAATAATATTTAAGTTTGTTAACATTCTCATTTTATATGTATAGAAATAATTTCGAGTGAGGAAAATATAAGAAATCAATTTCATTAACAAAGTGGGTGTTTATTTATGTTGCAGAGATTTTTGCCATCAGAGTTTGGGCATGATGTAGTGAGGGCTGATCCTGTAGAGCCAGGGCTGCAGATGTACAAAGACAAGCGTGTAATCAGACGGCTGATTGAGGAGTATAGGATACCCTACAGCTATATTTGTTGCAATTCAATTGCTTCTTGGCCTTACTACGATAACAAGCACCCTGCTGACGTTCTGCCTCCTTTGGACCACTTCAAAATATACGGTGATGGCACCGTTAAGGGTACGCCACTCCTGTCTGCAACACCTTTCTTCTTCTTCTTCTTCCTCCTCTCCCGGCTAAACAGAGTGTTTGTAATATAGGTAGATATTATTTTTTAAAATGCTTTCTACTTGGAAATATATCCACTTATCAACTATATTAAACCTCAAGTTTTTTTTTTCTTAGAACAAGCCTTAAGGGTTGGAATGGGAGCGAAGGCATGATATTAATGTTTTTTTTTTCTTTTTGTCGTAATGATATAATTTGAAAAAGGGTTCATAATGGGGAAAAATATAATAACAATTGAAGTGAATTTCATGAAAGAAAAAAAATATAGGGGATTTGTGCTCAGTAAAGAAATGGCTCTGATCTCTATCATGATCCATGCAGCTTACTTTGTTGCTGGCACTGACATTGGGAAATTTACAATGAAAATTGTGGATGATGTGAGAGCTATCAACAAATCAGTTCATTTTCGACCATCCAGCAATTTCTATGACATGAATGAGCTTGCATCTCTGTGGGAAAAGAAAATCGGAAGAACCCTCCCTAGAGTTACAGTCACTGAAGAAGACCTACTTGCTATTGCTGCAGGTCTTCCTTCTAATTCTGGTTTCTCTCTATGACATATTAATTTTTAGTTTTAAAACATATAAAACATTGCAAGTTATTTTTGTTTTTGTTTTTGTTTTCCCCGTTCGACAGAGAATAACATACCAGAAAGCATAGTTGCATCATTCACACATGATATATTCATCAAGGGTTGTCAGTCTAATTTTTCAATCAATGGCCCTGATGATGTGGAAGTTGGCACTCTATATCCCGATGAAGCTTTTCGTACCTTGGATGAATGTTTCGATGATTTTGCTCTCGAGTTGAAGGACAATAATAAGGATCTAGGCAGTAACGGAAATGCTACTCCAAATCATGTGGTCGAGTCACTGGCTCTATCAGCACCCTGTGCTTTGTTGGTGTGACAAAATAATCGTGGCCTCTCTTTTTCTTGGACGACAAGTGCTTGAATAATGTTGCTAGGCAACACCATTTGCTTGTACGATTTACTCGGATTCCCATGATCTGTTGAAACAGTAATGGATTTTTATTTATATTCATTTTGCAGTGAATTTGCCATTGAAAGATGCCTGCATTACCATGCTCTGTGATTTTCCTGTCATTTGGTAAGCAGCAACTGCAAAACCCTATTCCAATATTGAAAAAGAACTTGGATTATCGAGTCAATTAATCATGCCTTTCTAGCCCATGAGTTGATGATTAGGGCCTGACTCAAACCTGCAGGCAAAAATCGGATTATTAGGAGAAATTAGAAGACAGAAAAACCCAAACCAAATTGGTCCCGATAAGAATAAAGGAAAACTCCAAGGACTTTTAAGAAAATACAAATAATATTGCCTCCCTCTCCCAAGACAAAGAAAACCAGGGACCTATGAGTTCCTCATAAACAAAGAAACCCTTTGCCTATGGGTTTTAAATCCGTATGTGAAGTCATGCAAGAATGCCAAGACTCTCGAAATCCATTGGTGTCAGCAATTCTTGCAAAAAGCTTTCAAACATCCATGCCTTTGCAGAGATCCCTCTGGCAGTGAATCAAGTAAGTGTGCAATCGAACTTTTGGGCTTATAAATAACCAATTCTCTTCCGTTGAAGTTTCAGGAAATGAAATATGCACAGAAAGTGAAAATATTGGGAACTAATTGAAAGGTAGAGGTCAAACCATTATTGCAAAAAAAAAAAAAAAAAACCTAGGGCACTCTGCGAGGCCAATGGAGTTCTCCTGACAGCTTATGCTCCTTTGAGGAAGCAACAGAGTTATGGAGAATGAAGCCCTACTGAAAGGGATTGCAACTGCTAAGGAAATTGCGTGGTTCAGGCACTCTCTTTTCTTAATATTTACTAGTTATTCTACCTGTAAAATTGGATGAATATATACAAAATACAAGAACAAGACTGAATTGATTGGGTTTAAAAACAACTGTGCCTTGGGCGGGCCTATGAGGAAGGGGTGTGTGTGTGTGATGGTGAAAAGTTTCAACAAAGGAAGGATATGAAGAATAACCTTGGAGAGATTCAACTGGACATTTAGCAAGGAAGAATCTTTATTTCGGTGATGATTGTCAATTGGGTCTTGTTTGGAAGCTCAAGTAGAAGAGAATCAAAGCAAGCTAACTAGAACCGCCATCTAAGTCATCAAAAATCTTTTTTTTTTACCAAGTCAAATACTCTGAATCCTGAATTTTACAAAGCCCTATTTTACAACTATGTGCAAAAATACAAACTGGTATGAATTGAAGTCTCCTTGTAACCCCCCCGCCTCCACTTAAACAAGCATCCAGGTAGTGTAAAAGTGGAATATGCAGTTGAGATTTCAATCGCAGGGCCATTCATCTGGCAGAAAACTAGAAAGATCAAGAACTGATAACACCAGACGCTCATGATCATCCAAGCTTTCTTGATTTACTTCTACTGACGATTTTCAGTTGGAGATGTTACAACTTGAGTAATTACATGTATTCAGTGTTACGGCATCCCTTTGGACCACCATATATCGCACCAACAAACAAGAAAAAAAACTGAAAGACGAGGTACTTTCATAGTTCATCAAATTCTGTTGAGGTATATTTACAGTTCCTGGAAAATGGTACAAAACTACTGTAACATTTGAATTGAGGACACCACAATTGTAGCTTCCAGTGCGTGCTTCATCTAAAATCACAAGCAGCGAGGGAGCCTTCACTATTACAAATCTTATGGATACAACTGGAACTACACATCATATACAGGCAACCGCTCTTCAATGGGGACGCGGCAGATTGGACATTTTTTACACTTCTCGCAGCAAGTGCTGAAGGCAAATTGAAGAAGATAATAACAAAAGGAATCAACACATTTAAACAGACAATTTCTACTTAATGTGAACACGGGAAAGTTACGGGGAAAGCAGATTTTATTTTTTATTTTTAACAAGCAATGCTTCTTTTACTTGTACATGACATGAACAATCATTATGAAGGCAATGGGGTTAAGCGACAAGCTAGCTTTGTTCCTTGCGGCTAAGTTCCATCATCAATGAAAAGCTTCTCTCACCAATAATCTTAATTCTTTTTTATTTTTCATTCAAAGGTGTGTACTGTTCACAGCATCAACAAATAACAATAAAAGAAAAGTGGATCCACATACCTGCAAAGGGCATGATGCCTGCATGGAAGCAGGACCACATTAATTTGTCCTTCGAAACATATTCTACATAGGATTTTGTCCTGATAGATACATCGAATCAGCACAGTGAGAACCAAAATAAACATTGAAAACATGACTGGTATCACAAAGATTAAAAAGAACATAAAAGACAACAAGGTTGTTCCCAGAAACTATTACATTTTGAAGCCTTTCATACTCCTCCTGGCTAAATTTTGTAATTTCTGTCTGCTCAATGAGCAAAGCATGTAATCTCCGAATCTGATATGAAAGAATTGAAGAGTTAAAGTTGTATTTTTTTATTAAGAAAAGGCATAGTTCAGCAAAATAACTGTCTGGATTGATACAAATAAATCTAAAACTTGAGCCTTACTGAAAGGGCAAAACAATTGTTTGTACCTCATCAACAAGTTCAGTTTTGGGCTTCTTCTTCACAATTTCTGCTGAAAAAGTGTTGTAGCTGAGTAATAAGAGCAGAAGGAAATATTAGAAAAGATATAACTTAGCATAACTTCTGTGATCTAAAAAGAAATTATGCACAGTATGTACACTGCTCTAAATTATTCATCAACTGGAAGCACAAATTATGTTAAGGAACTTTATGGCAAGGCAGCTTCTCTAGCGAGCAAAGGCACTGCCTTCATTTCGGATGCCAGTCAAGAGTGGCCAACACTTAGTTAGGTGTGACCTGAATAGTGGTCACTCACGGCTGACATTGGGTCGAGTCCATGCCAATTTTCCATAGACAGCGCTTGAGACTGAGTTTCAGTTGACAACTGGTTGAATTTGATTGAATAGGAAGAGTGCCTTCGAAACTTTTGCAAAGGGCATTGTAGAATTTGCCAGCATGGCCAATGCACTCATGGTTTCAAGTCAGAGGTGCAGATGCAGTTGCACAGGTGTTACATAATGGTCACAAACAACGCATGGTTGCAGGGCTTGGGAAGTTGGGGAGTGACAATACCTGTGGTGATGGTTGGGTCTGGAAGGGATGGCCCTCCCAGAGCCACCCGACCCAAGATAAGTATTATTCACCACCAAGCGCACCCACACTTTGCTCATTTCATTGCAGCCATGAATTGTTAACATATTTTAGCAAATTGTCTTTTAATGTACACATTTTAATTGGTTTCACAAGAAATGACAGTTGAAATACTCTAAATGAATAGATGCCTTATTAGAATCAATATTTTTATGTGTCTTATCTCATCAAGTGATGTGCATTTCAGCAATCTAGCATAATCGTGCATAGAAGAAGAGATTGTAGCAATATTTTGTTAAAAAAAAAAAAGATTTTAACATTTTCAAGTGTAATGGTGTGATTCCAGAATCATGGCCCCATTAAACCATATGATGGAATGGAACCTTCCAATTCTGTTGCGCAACAGATGAAAGCATTCTTATTGTCATAGCACAATACAGAACACTGCCACCAAAATTTGATTGGTAGGACCAACATATCCCTTGACCAACCAATGGAAATTTTGAAGCCTTGAAAGCCAGAAGAGTGGAAGATCCGTATGATTAGGGGTTAAAGCAACTATCTCCAGACACTGAAGCAATTAAAGTATATAACTGCCCAGCTCAGCAAAACCCTAAAGTTAAAACGCTATCAGTTTCTTTGACATTTAACTCGTCCGCAACAAGAAAATGTATGCATTAAATGTTTCTGTAATCCTCATGGCTGTGCTGTTCATAATAACACAATTGCAAATGAAATTTCTCCCCATTCTTTTTGCATATTTCAGCACCATATATTCCAGTATCTCGAGATGTGTGTGCATGTCCAACTATGTTTGAGTGATACAAAGTGTATCTGTGTATATGATGCAACTCTGAATATGTTAAATGGAGTTTTAATAAATTTATCTCGAGACATAGAGGTAAAAGGAAGGTGAAGGCAATACTGGAAATACATATCCTTGGAACCTTCAGAGAATATTATGCCTCTGGACAGAGGAAATGAAACTAAAAAATCCAACAGAAAGGCATCGAATTTTTTAGCATAGAGAACATACCCTGAACCTCCAGCACAATAAAGTCTAGCCCGCTCTTCACTACTACCCTCATCAATTGACCACCACCCCAGTAACCTGTCAACAGGACCCAACCATAAGAAATAATTACCGCTTCATAGTCCTAGCATTTCATTGCAGGTGGTTACTGGTTTAGCAGGGTCGTTCAAATTTTATATTTACCAAGAAAAACCTTTACCTGGATCCACGGTACAAAAATTCAAAATAATCACGAGCTTTTGAAGTGACAGCAAAGTATCTACCAGAACCAGCTCCAATACTTAGTAAAAGGACAATCTTCTCCACCAATCTATATGCAGCAAACAAAACCCCAGCTCCTTGAATCAACAAAAGCGGAGCAAAAAGAATCAGAAATGGAATATGTTCAGCACCAGGTGGAGTTCCCTGAAATTGATGGGAATAAAAAGGAAAGGTAAATTTTACTATGAACCTAACTTGGGAAAATTTGAAAACAATCATCGCAAGGAATTGCCAACACCTATGATACCTCCAAGCGCATGAAAAGCATGATCTGGAAACCAATGAAAGGAATTTTCATAAAGTGTCCACCGATCTCCTGAGGGTTGCATATTCCACTGCTCTGGTGGTCATCTTCATCTGATACCATCAAGCCTCTATTCCAGTCAACATATCTACTTGTTGATGATGAACTGGGTCCTCCATTACAGGAATGCCTATGAATTACTGGATTATACCACTTTGTGCAAACTAGAAAGGCAAAGCACTCTGCAATTCTGTCAGGGGAGTAATTTGATTATTTCAGCATGCACTGACATGAAAAATCAAAACCAACTTAAGTTTCTGTTAACAGAAAGGGATGATACCCATAATTTATAAACAAGTCCCACCAACCAAGAACTACCAAATCACCTGCAAGTAGCACCCGTAATTAGAGAAAAATAAAAGACAACACAGCATGATAGTTGTTAAATGCTACTGACCAAGGATATATTTGCCATATGGTGAATAGGCACCTAAATACACGCTGCCTTTTCTCTCTCTAAGAAAATTGATTCTTGAAATGGTTGAAATGGAGGAAATGGGAACAAAACAGTGAGACCAATTCCAAGTCCATAATTAAAAATGTCCTGGGTTTCACACCCACATCCAGGCCATGTCGTGTAGTGTTAGAAAAGGGTGTCTTGAGCTAATAGTGAATAGTCTAAAAAACACAGTTTGGAAAGATTACAGAAAACTAGTTTGAAAGGTGTTGATTTTTCCTGTCACTCAGCACAGAAAATAATTTTTTGATGGACAATAAACAACTCACCACATAACTTGAGAAGAGTGAATATGGTTGCAGCAATGAAGAAGACCATAGATATTGCAACCCAGAAGTGCTAGAAGCCAAAAGATAACAAATATGTCATCAGACATTCAGAGGGAAAATCAGAAACTGAAAATTCCCAAACACAAGCACAATAAATATTCAAAAGCAAAAAAACTTCATCATATCTACCACAATATTTGACTAGGGAACCATTCAATAACATCTACTTTATTTGAGCATTTGAGGAAACAAAAGATATTAGGTACTTTGGCCCCTTGTCTGTTTAAATCAAATTAAGATTCTGCTTGTTGCACCTTTAATAACTAGAACCTGAACAAGAATGTCATTTATTGCACCTTTACAGTCATCATTTTCTTAAAACAGCAAACTGTATACGCCCTAACTGGATAAGCAGCTGCCCAGCAATGGCTAATCAATCACCATTATATGCTACATAGATCCTAAAATTATTTGTAAATTCAAAAAGAACTCTAAACTTACAGGAAGAGTCTCCCATATTGCTTCATCGCTCATGCTTTCTTCATCTCCAGGCATTAAAGCTCTACACATCCTAGAATAGAAAATTATAGAAAAAGAAATACATCAAAAAATTGCTTGCCAAGGAATACTTGTGTGTGTGCATGGACACACTAAAACTACAACTTGAAGCAACGTTATAATTTGATCCTAGAACCAACCCCTCCCATGTACCACAAAAGCTAGAATGTCTAAAACCTACCCATCATGCTCCAATTAAACATGGATTTGCAATCTGATTTTTCATGAAATAGTATTTTGGATAACCAAAATCCAGCAACATCAAAGTCCTTTTACTGGTTTTGAAGCAGGGGCGGAGTTGGGATTGAAAGATGTGGGGGGGCAAAGAAAAAGTTTCCAAGAAATGCGGGGGGTAAAATCTAAAAAGAAGAGGATAAATTTAAGCTAATAAAATTAAAAAGCATTAAAATGAATATTTTGAAAATTTTAAAGGGGGCAGTTGCCCCCTTGTCCTCTATGTAACTCTGCCCCTGTTTTGAAGCATTCATAACTAACTGGATCAAGGAAGAATTTTTGGCCCAAAAGTTCAGAGCACAAAATTTATAGTTCTAACCCAAAAGGGAAAGAAAAAAAATAGAAGAAGAGGGTGAGATAGTTGCTTGTCATTGCTTAATTTCCTTTAGCATGTTCATATAAATGTCTTGAAACTTGATTTCTACACGAACATGAAGTGAAAACAAGTCTTCTCATCAAAGCTTAACAGCGAAGCCAGCTAGTAGCACTGCACATACGCATTCTTTTATACACATTAGCGTGCATTCACCTTCTCCTACCGTAGGGAATCCATAGTAAGATCAAGCAACAGACTGTCCTGCTGCATCCAATCACACAAATAAATACATGTGTACACCAAATGAGACAAAGCCCAAAAACCAAACACCAACTACCTGCCCTGTGAATGCTAGCTTACCCCCTCTAAGTGCATGCCACCTATGACTATTGCCATCATCCCATATTCAGGCAAGGTGGCATATTCCTAAGCCAGTATTGCAAACTAAATGTGACAATGAACCACATCTCAAAATATTCTGCATGTGAAAGGCAAGCAGAAAGGGAAGCAATGGAAGATGTGCGTTTGGGATATTCCTAGGTTGCTGAAGGAAAGACTTCTTAAAAATCATTTACTCTGCATTTGAACTAGCAATTAATCACAGAATTTGTACTTTCAATGATTTGTGCCATAGATATGTCCATAATAGACCTTGCAAGACTGGTGGAGCCAAAATTACAGAATACTAACATTTTTATGCATTAGCAGAATGATCCAAATAAGTACTCAGGTAAAAAAAACAGAGAAAGTAGAGACTGAAAGATAGATTACCTGATGTTATCAATCAAAATTGCTGTTTCAAATGCTAACAATGGAAGAAAGACAATCTTCAAATTTACAACTGCAATACATTCAGAACACAAATCAAAATAATTAACCAGGTCCGGGCACTTTGAAGAAGTATTCTAACCCATGAACGCTGATAAACCTAAACCGAGGTTCATCAGATGCATAATGCAAATAAAAGATTGATGCAACAACATATCTGAATAAATGCTGGAAATCTAATAGTGTCAAAGATGATTATGTGATTAAGAATGCTTCCTTTTTACCATAAATGCTCTCGAGATGTATACAGAGTAGAATTTCAAAAGCAACAAGCAATGGCGTCGCCATGACAGCATGACATGGTGCCCACTGTCCATGAGAAAGAAGATTTTAGCACTTTTAACTACTGGTTGGTAAATCATTTTCGAATTCCCCTGGGGAATCCTGTAACAAATTGTCACACAATAAATATAGCTCAAGTAAGTTAAAAATATCCCATACATGGCGATCATGGGGCATTGACGGAGCAGGTAAGGAAAACCGACCACGTGCAACAACTGCATGAAATAGCCACAGAGGTGCAAATACAATCCTGCACAATATAATAAAATCCCAAGACTACTGAATAGCTTATAAGGAAAAGAAAATAAATCATTACAAGGTCAGATGCAGGGTATAACTACTAAATCCATGCACTTGAACATGGATGTCATCCAAATTCCATCTGGTTACAACTGAAAATATTTTATGGGAGATATTACATTTTCTTGTCCTCGGTGCTGTTACAATACATGCTTGAGCGTATAAATTAGTTAAAGAAAAAAATAGAGACGAAAACACAAGAACGTACTTGCATTTAAAGAATCAAAATATATAGATCTCAAGAAGTTGTAAATAATAGAATACTTGGCAATATAACTTAAGAATGAAATTGAACATTGCAGCTCACACTTTTTAAGCACATGTAGGACCATCTTATAGGTAGTGTTTGGTATTTGTTCCTAGATAAAAACCAACAACAAAAAAGAAAAGAAAAGAAAGGAAAGGAAAAGGAATATAGGACTAAGGCGGAGTTGTGTTTGGTAATCATGTACAAGATAGAGTAAGCGCCTTTGTATCATATTTGGTTGATGGTGTACAAGACAATATAAAATGCAAAAAAAAAAAAAAAAAAAAAATTTTAACCATATATTATTTTTTCTTTATATAATACATTTGAAACACTAGATATTTATTTACATTTCATTATCATGCATCATTTACTTATTTAATAATTTATTAATAGTAATATTCTTTTCATTTCACATCATGCTAAAAATAAATTATTAATTTTATAATTTTTTATTTAAATTTTGAAAAAAATATTAAATCAATAAATTATTTATTTATTAATTATTTTTACTTTTAATGTAGTATAAAAAAAATCATTTATCTGGTAAATGTCTAATAAATTGTAATTTACTTTGGTTAATGTTAATTTATTTTTTTATTGGTATGTGTTAGGAATTATTTATAATCTATTTTAGATAGTTAATTTTATTCAATTTTCATTTGATTGAATGATAAATAAAGTTGTATAATAAAAATAAAGTTTTATTTGAACATGACATTGGCTGGAATTGTGACCGGATTCCATCCTATCAAAATTCTCTCTCCTTACTTTCTATTCTCTCTCTCTCTTCTTAATATTTTTCTTTTTTTTATGATTTTTTCTTTTTTTTTCAAATTCAATGGTGGGAATTAAATGTTGCAAAATTAACGGTCCAGATCTTGAGTTGGGGATAGAGATGAGAATTTTCAAATGTTTTCAAGGATACTTATAGGGAAAAAATATTACTTCTATCCTTCTTTAGGGACAAAAATCGGCTCAATTTCTATTTCTATTTCGAAGACGAAGATGAAAATGAGGTTTTGTTCCATCTCTACTACCAAATAGGTTTTTATTCTAGTTGTCTCCGTCCCTTCTGTTATGTTAAAATAACCAAAGGCTTTCATAGGTTCCAGAACTGGAAACCACAGTCGTGTTTCAAATTAAAAAACATTAGCAGAAGCACCATATAGCCTGTTAGGTTTCACATGGAAAATTGAAGTTTAAATTCTAAAGGAGAAACCACTATTATGGTTCTCAAGGTCAAGGTGATTATAGCTAGCGAGTAGCATTGCCTGGCGTTAATTTCATTTTTTCACTAAATTGAACAAAATACTGTTTATCCATAAATGGCAATAGCTAAATTGTTGCCACATGAATCTAGTTTACAAGCACAACATAATCCAGTAATCCACACCGCACCAAGCACATACATATAAGGCAAAAATTATGCAAGCAACTGAAAACTAATTGTGAAGGCAGGACTTCATCAACATTACAAGATGTACCATTCAATGCATGTATTCGTTTGAGCAGACAATAAAACGGACAAAAACCCAAAGATTTTCACAAAGTATTAATCTCAATCAAGCACTCTAAAAAGCCCCCTTTACACAGTGATTAAACCCGAGATGTTAAAAGAACCACAAATTCACAAAATAGGTCATCAAGAATTCCCATAAAACACTAAATTTTAGAGATTTCTCAAGATATTCACTTTCTCAGCAGCCAAACACAGAGAGAGAAAAAATATTAAAAAAAAAAGGGTTACTAAAGAGGAAAAAAAAAACTGACCACCAATAGTAAGAAACAGCACGGTCTAGCTTGAAAGAAAGCAAAAGCGTGAATGAGAAAAGCAAGGCATGAGCCATAAGGCCCTGTGATGACTTGGCGACTCTCCTCCAGCTCATCACCACTCTTCTTTGAACCAGCAGAGAAGGAATTTATAAGGCAAGTTCCAATTTCCGGAGAATTGACTCCCTTTCTATTTCGGATTTAGCTTGCTTGTGTTTTCGGAAGAGGAAACTGTGAGCGAGAGAAAAGAATTCGGAAATTGCAGAGTGAATGAATCATGAATGGCATCGAAACAGAGACATTTTTGTCGTCATGGCTTCACTTTCACGGCAAAACAAAGTGAAAGAGACATCTTTTATATTGACGGAAATAGACATGGTTTTTTGGTTTAATTACAGGACTGTTGTCCGGATTCGTGGGAGAATGGTCGGGGTGGTTTGGTAACGAGTGATGAGAGAAAAGGGTAAAGAAGACAAAGTCGTTGGTTGCATTGAAAATAACCATTGCACTCAAAAAGTTTCTGAAGTGCATTGGCAAATGGATAATTTCCCGTTTCATCTTCCGTTCGTACCAAGATAATGAATATATATATATATATATATATATATATATATTATGTCAAGTTGCAAGTTTAGCACTAGGAGGCACACAAGCTAGTCGGTGATGGGAAGGGATTATCAATTTGATGATTATTAATGGAAAGGGAATCATTGTATGGAGTAAGGTGTAGGTGAAAAGGTGGAAGGCACCATCAGAAGTGCTTGATTGAGCGATGATGTGACAGATGAACATCTTTGATTGCTTTCAACTCCATAATGATTGCTGGATCGGTTAATGACTTTGCTTTCCATCCTATCATTTTGAATTTGATTCAAGCAGTTCATGGCAATTTCTTGAGTATTTTGACAGGACATTTCCTTATTCTTGGTGCGTTTGTGCACGGAATAATAAGGTTGTTTTTTTAAAAAAATTATTTTTTATTTTTAAAAAGTATTTTTAATATTAACACATCAAAATAATTTAAAAATACTAAAAAATATATTAATTTAAAATAAAAATAAAAATAATTTTTTTTTTCTAAAATACTTTTTAAATGTAAAAACAAACTCGAAAAAAATTTAAAATTAAACCACTCAATAAATAGATTTTATCAAATTCTATCAATCCTATCCACCTCAATTGAATAAATTATGAAATGTAATAAATAAATAAAAATAATATTATTTTAATTTTTATTAAAAAAATAAAAACAATGTTAATTTAATGATTCAATAACTTTGTTATTTTATGGGTCGGATCCCAAACCAACAACCATATATATAAACTAGTCATGACCATTAAAAAAATCAGGAAAATCTTAAATTTCACTCTCCAGCTCAAAGATCGTAATTTCATTTTTTCTAGTCAATAATTCACTGCCATTAATGAATATTCAATAATGAAAACCAATAAACATGGCAGGTAGATTACTTTCAGTGCTTCGTTTGCAGAGTTTTGGTAAGGAAATTAATTTTGCCTGACAGTTTAATTATAGCAGCGTCGAACAAATTCCTACGCCACCGGCTCTCAATTGTAATCCAACAATGTCCGGTTCGAGAGTTTCTGTGTAGCTATAAAATTTCATCTTGCATTTAATATTAGCCTCCGTTTTCTTGCAGGTCTGTTTTTCCGAGAACATATCCAACATGAAGGTTATAAACCTAACATTTAAGGTTCTAAATGGATCAATCAAAGATGGTTGAAACTATTGGTTTAATGTTTTGAAAGGTAAAAACAAGAGTAAAGTGTGATGCTATATTTGGTAAAAAAAAAAATTTCAAAAATATTAGTGTTTATATATTCCTGATTTAACCGGCTAGGTTCATGATCAATTGTAATTCAAAATCCTTCTATCGAAATATTTTAATTTATACTTAATTTTTATCGTATAGAATATGAATGATGAGATTTAAACTTGTAATTATTTGATTAATAATATTTTGATACCATGTGATAAAAAAAAATTTAATCCAAAAATTTAAACTCTTAAATAAAATCCTAAATTATAATTTATATTATTATCTAATAATTTCATATCCAATTAAGCTCTTTAAGAGACAATAAAATTGTTTTCAAAATCTATGTAAATCTTCTTGAAAACTTAAGGTAAAATTGGCATTGACTTGAGTTGTTTTATGAATTTATTTTTTATTTTTTTACATGGAAGCTCCTTATTATAATTATATAAAGAGTGTATTTGAAAATGTGATAATAATTATTTTTTAAAGTATATTTTATTTGAAAATATATTAAAATAATATTTTTTATTTTTTAAAAATTATTTTTAATATCAATATATCAAAAATAATCTAATAACATAATTTTTTTTTTTTTCAAATTTTACCCAATAACATCCGGAATGAAATACCAAAAAGGATCTACCCAGCAATCGCAAGATAATGGCCTGTCGGGCACGTCTCATCAGAAATCTACCTGACCTTCGGCAACGGGAAAAGAATAACGATATTGAATTCAACGGCGCCAAAAGCATGGGCAAATCCTGGCACGCCACCGCCTATCAATTCAAATCCCGGCATCCTCTCCCGTCGTTTCTTTTTTAAAAGTACAGCACTTACAAGGATGTTATTACCACCGCATACCACGATGCTTAACTTGAAAGCTGGTTTGGCTTAAAGTTGAAAATGCAGCGTCTTAGATGCATCCATGGGAGTTTCTTTCGCCGCGGACTCTATAAGATTCTCACTGTTAGGAGATCCGAAGGCCAAAGGGAAAAAAGAAAAGATCACACACAAACACGAGCTTTTAAATGATTTTACCAAGTCTGTAATCTTCACCGTTACGTTGTGTTGGATTTGAAGTTAAAATTTGAAGGTTTAATAACTGCTAATGCATTAAAATGCAAGAAAAAAAATGAAATGTTAAGGATATTTGCTTGGTGTGGAAAAATTAAGTTTAATGATGAGATACAATAAATTTTAAAACAAAAATAAAATTTAATAAAGATGAAAGAAAAAATAATAGATAATCATATAACAATGGGACCTAATATTATTTTTAGGAAAAAAAAGGGAAATGAGCCAAGATATTAAAAGAAATATTCCAAACAATATTTTGCCATTTTTATATCTTGTTAACCTACCCCTGATTAGGTTAACATCTCAATCTCGTCAGAATAATACAAAATATTAAACATAAATAGCTAGAATTTGAATAGCGGTTATTTTTTTAAATATTTTTTTTAAAAAAATTAACATCAACATATTAAAATAATAAAAAATAAATAAAAATAAATTAAATTCAAGCAAAAATAATAATTTTAAAATTCTGAAAACATCATTTCTACCGTAAAAACAAACATGAAAATGTTCTTAAAGCAGATAAAGTTTGAACTTGGAGAATACAAAACATACTAAACAGTCAATATTAGCTTAACCATATATACACGTGACTTGGATAATAACCATGAAAATTTGGAACTTCTCAGATGAAGAAAAACATCAGTACTTCTTCATCACTTATTTTACACTCGTCTTGTTTATATATATATATATATATATATATATATATAACCTCATACACGTACAATGACATCGACATAGTTACCTGACCTTCGGCAACTAGCCTCTTCCTTCTTTCATATCCTTGGCCACAACTATAGCGATATACTCCAGTGGAGCCAGGCAGGAAGTTTCTTAGCTATAGCAGTTAGGAAGACGTCCTCCGGGGGTGCCAAAGTTTGCATACGTTTCATGTGATGAACTTGAATACATAACTTATTAATTTGTTTTTATATAGAAAGACAAGAACGCTGGTTTTGCGTGGATCCTATAATGCTACAGTAACATTATAAGATACAATCTACATGAATTTATGATGTAATGCGTTGTAGTAAACACATCAATATAACACACTACCATGCTAACAAACTTGCAGATGAAATAAATTGATGGTTTATATGTTAATTATCTAGCCAGTACCCACGTATTGATGATCAATACAGATTATCTTTTATAAAAGTGATCTACAATAATATTATATCATTTTTTATCCAATGTTATCTGATTTTTGTCAAGAATCATCTTATAATTAGTCATATCCAATTTACTCTTCACGCGAACAAAAAAAAAGATGGACTGAAATTACATTTATAAAATTTGAAGGCTAAGGAGAACAGTAAAATCCCCTTGGAGATGCGGCCACACTTGCTTCTCTTTTAGTTTTAAAAGCAGATGGGAATGGATGGAGATTAAACCCTGAAATCGATAAGTCCACAAAACCAAATCAGATGCTGTTGTGTGGTCGAATGAAGTTCAAATCTTGACTGAGAATGATTTTGTTGAAGATTTTTGGTGCTTTTGAGGTATGTTTTCCTCATCACTTTCTCCCTTTTAAGTTTTTTTTGTTATGGTCCGTACGTGTGTTGTAGATTTCAGGCAACGTTAAGTATTATCCAGGGTTTGTTGTTCAAGAATAATGTTGTGTAGTGGATTGTTGACGGTCCTTGTTCTTCTTCTTCTGTTTTTGCTGCTTCACCTAATTTAAAATAATTTGGTATATTTTTTACACGATAGAGGATGGGTTCAAAGATTGTATGTATTGGGTTTTCATTATGGTGGGAGATTTGAGGTTACCACATCTTCTATCAAGGAACGACTTTAGATTTCAATGTATCAAACTTTAAGGAAACTAGGGTATTTTAAGTTTTCGGATGAATTTAAAAAATCAGGTATCAACAATGTTGGATACTTGCGATATTTGATACTTCGGAAATCCTCTAAATCTGGGCTTCGTTTGTTATCAGATGAGGACTGTTTTTATGAAGTCATGAAACACTGGAGGGTGTATGGACTGGTTCATGTATATGCAGAGCTTGTCCCTCTACTTGTCAATGACTTAGATGGGTCTAATGATTGGCCCAACAGGGAAAAGGGTCAGTTTGGACAAAATGGTGGTGTTGGTCTTAATGAAGGTGTAGGTGAGACTTTTGGTGAGGGTTTTGAGTATGCTGAAGACTGTGAAGTGTCCAGTGCTACCGAGGGTATGGATGCGTCTGTCTTGAGGAATGTGTGGAACTATCTGATGTTGGTGCATGATGAGGAGATTTTAGTTAATGTGCGTCATCTTCCACTGCATCTTGTTCTTCAATCGAGTGTGTGCAGCAGAGTCATTCATCAGATGATGATGCAGATGTTGGTAAAGAGGGTAAACTGCCAGGATATGAGATTGACCACTCAGCATCATCTGACCCAGGCAACTATGATAGTTCTGACAGTGAAGAAGAAGATACAGGTATCAAAAGGAGTAGGAGGTCAATTACATATGATCCTGATAATCCAAAATGGCTTGTCGGTATGGTTTTTAACAATGCTGAACAATTCAGAAATGTTGAGGGAAAATTTATTGTTAAAAAAGGATATGATTTAAGATTTCAAAAGAATTATTCAGAGGAAGTTAGAGCGTGGTGCAAACCAGATTAGTCTGTTTGGTAGTGTAGTGAGGTGTGGTTGAAACTACGTTTCCCAACCACAGTTTCGAAAGTGTTTGGTTAAGCAATATATATCACAGTTTTGCATGATCCTTCTTAAAACTCTATCTTGAAATCTCTTAAACCTACCTTTTCAAACTGCAACCATAATGCTAAACACGCATATAGTAAAAACTCAGCTAAATGTCCGTGCCTCATCGAGTATGTTGAATAGGGTTAAAAATACGATAATAGATGAGGAACATGGTGGTTTAAGAAATGAGCATGGTTTATTGTATGGATATGCTAAAGAGTTAGAGTTGACTAATCCTGGGACAACTACTGATGTGAAAGTTGATAATACTAATTTGAAGAAAAGGCCAATATTCTCATGAGTTTTATATTTGTTCTGAAGCATGTAAGCAAGGGTGGAAGGCTGGCTGCAGACCTGTCATTGGTCCTGATGGATGTTTCTTGAAGCATTTTTTGTGAAGGACAACTGTTATATGCCATTGGGAGAGATGGGAATAATCAAATGTTCCCCATTTCTTGGGGTGTTGTGGAATTGGAGAGTGCAGGTACTTGGAAATGGTTTTTGGATCATTTGATGGCAGATCCTAATGTTGCCAATGGAGGTGAAGGGCACACAATCTTCCCTGACATGAAAGGTGATTTACTTCACATTATTATTTGGTATCTAAGTTATTATTATGTGACTTTTTATTAATGTTCTTTGGTCTTTTGCAGGGTCTTCTATCAGCTGTTCATAAAGCACTCCCAAATGTTGAACACAGACATTGCGCCAGACAAGTATATGCTGCCTAGCAGAAAACAATGGAAAGGAAATGAGAGGAAGTTTAAGTTCTGGGCATGTGTTAGAGCAACATCTGTAAACAATTAAAAAAAGAGTTTGAAGAACTTGATAAAATGGGTCATGTAATAGTGCAAGATGTTGGCAATAACATTATGAAAGCTTTGTAATGGGTGGATTCTTGATGCAAGGGCCAAACTAACTGTAATAATGCTAGAAGAAATCACAGTTACGATTATGAATAGGATACTTGTGAAGAGGAACTGTGCATTGAAGTGGAAAACACCAATTGCTCCAGAAGTGTTTAAGATATTTGGAAAAAACAGAGTAGAAGCAGGTGATTGGGCTCTTGAATATAATGGAGATGATGGATACGAGATTATCAAAGGTGACATGAAGCATGTTGTTGGCCTTAGAAACAAAACTTGCATGTGTAGAGCTTGGATCTTACAGGCATTCCATGCCCTCATTCAATCACTGCAATGTACATGGAGATGTGGTCCCTGAAACTCAAATAGCACTTTGATATCATAGTGAAACATATCTAAGTACATATTCCTTCTCTTTAAAACCTGTTAGAGGTCAGACTTTTTGATCTCCCACTGAAAATGCCCCTCCAGAAATTAAGAAGAAGCCTGGATGACAGAAAAGAAATAGAAGACAAGACAAAGAGGAGCCAAGGAAGAAAGGGAAATTGTCTAGTAAGGGTCGCTACAAGACATGCAAGAATTGCGGTCAAGTTGGGCATAAAAAAGAGGAGTTGTAAACAACCTAAAAGAACTCGCCAGGTGTTATGTGCAGCTACTGGCCTTGATTTTGAGTTATCTATTTTATAAGTTAACTAATTATTTTGTCTTTGGTAGGAAACTAACAGAGATAGTGGTGCAACCAGCAGTAATAAACAAAGGTCTGAAACTCTTATGAATGTTTTAAACTCAAGCACACAATCTGACGTGAATATTGTTGGAAACAAAAGGGAAGAAGAGCAAAAATTCTCTATGCATCAAGTTGACCAAGAAAATGTTAAAGGTAAAAATAGAAAAGGTCATTGACAATCAAACAAGACAGGAGAACGTTAAGGGAAGAAAAAGGGTAGGGCCCCTGATGTTACACCACAATTATCTAAAATGCAGAAATTGAATGGGCATGGAGTTTATGTTAGGACCAGAACTGCTGCGCGCATTGTTAATGTAAGTCCATTAGCTTAGACTCATGAAATTACTTATTAGAATAACTATTTCATAACTAACTCTTGTTTTGCAATGCCACTATTCATTTCCAAATAGAATTATAATACCAGGACCTTTAAAAATGAAAAATGCTGATACCGGTTCAACGGTCCGTCAAGCTTCTACAGCTGCAAAACTGAATCAGCCAGCACAAGGTTCAACTATGCATAAGGCTTCACAGAATGCAAGCTGGAACTAAGCATCAACTACCAAAAAGGTTCGATCTTATTTGCAAGGTGTAGCTGACCACGGATTCCAGTTATGATCCTTGTTTTTGATAGACATGAATGTAATGAATGTTATATTTTGTGGGTATTGTCCTCTGATGATATGCCTGGTATTATCATCTCATCTACATTATACTGCCATGAAAACTTTAGATTGTTTCGGGTGCGAAACAGAAGCTTAAATTATTCTTCGTAGGTTGTTATGCTGTGACTTAACTTATTCCTTGTTGGATTTTGTACCTGATTACCAGTTTGTGCCTTGCTACTGTGGTTTTGTTTTATTTATTTTTTGTCTAACTATAATTTACTTGATAATTGCAGTTTTTGTCACCTGATTTTTTGTATTTAAATGTTCTTGCCAATATTATCACGTACAGAAACTTTTAAGAAATTTGACATTCTTTCCAACCAGTTCAGTTCCCCCTGGTGAAATCTAGAATTCATTGGAGAATTGCAAAGCGTCCGTTACATCCAAGTCAAGCTAGGCAAGGGTGCTGGTGGAGATGCAAAGCCACTGAATGTTGTTTTCAGCGTCCACATACCCATCAATCCTTGCGTTTGGAAAAGCGTTACATCTTCTGTTCATGGTAGGAAAAGCTAATTGTGTATCCGTACCATTTACTGCCGAGGGTGACTTGGTTATAAGGAACAGTGGATTTGACTGGACCATTTTCTACAATTTAATGACTTGATTTTGAAACACAGATGCTCTTCTTGCATCAGGTTACAAAGGTATCAATTGATTTGCAAATCATTGAAATTCATTGCTTCTCGAAATTGACAAGGATGCTTCACGTCCACGATTGCACATAAGAACTCCTGTCCTGTCCTGTCTTTTCTCTCGCACCCATCACCAGAACCGACATTCCGCGATGAAGATGACGAGGTTAATAGGTCATTAAAGATATATATCATGTTGCCTCAACTCAATTGGTTTTCCTTGTTGATTTGGGGATTTTTATCACTTGCTTTCTTTTGATCTCAAAGTTTGGGAATTAGGGCTTTTGCTTCTCAAAGATCCTTTCCCCTCCGTTTTTACAACTAATGGGGTTTTTGTTTGGAGTTTGTTAGTAGTTATTATTCATAGTAAATTTTGTTTATAAATATAATAAAATAATATATATTTTTATTTTTTAATATTTATTTTAATATTAGTATATCAAAACAATTAAAATATATATATAAAAAATTAATAAATTTTTATTTGAACCACACTTCCAACAAGGGTTAAAGAAAAGCAAGGGTGTTATATGTTATACACCATAGGATTTTTATAAATCTTACTTACTCAGATAAATTATGAGAGCTCTCCATTTTACATGTATAATTTGAGAGTTATTTTATTTCATATGTTAATCAAATGTAATTATCTTAAAATATATATTAAATGCATTTTTAAATAAAACAATATTTGGCAAATAGAAAATTTAGTAATTGAAGAATTTTGACAAGTACAAGGATAAAATAATAAATTAAGTGCATATACATATCATAATTTTACTTTCAAAATAAAAGTACAGTCAATTTTATGATAACCTGACTATAATTTAATCAAATCAGAGTTTCTTTGTCAATGCAAACATGCCAAAATTTGGTTGATACATAACCAACTCTCGATCATCAAGTGCTTCGTTAAACTAAGTGATACGTAGAGCTGTTTGTTTAGTTATTTATCTCTTGCTCAAATTTTTATTTCATATTATTAATTTATTAACTCGAAAACAACCATCAACTGGCCTATTAGCTCAGTTGGTTAGAGCGTCGTGCTAATAACGCGAAGGTCGCAGGTTCGAAACCTGCATGGGCCATGACTTTTTTTAAAAAGAAATGATTTATTACTGGGCTAGTTCTGTAGTTTCCTCCAACATAACAGGCCCAACCCATCTTGTTTTATCTCTCTAGAAACCATCTTGATAAGTCTGAACAAATAAAGGGGTTTTTTTTTTTTTTAAATTTAGAGGAATAATATCATTTAAAAAATATTTGATAAAATGATATAATTTGATATTATAGCCGGTGACATCCACTAAATATCACACTTTACATACATCACATTAATTAAAATTTAAATATATAAAACACAAGCAACACATGGACGCTCTCCTCTCTCTTAGAAAAAACCAATCTTCTCTCTCAAATATCTCTTAAAAAATTTGTTAATCACTTAGATTATGTCCTTAAAACAATTAAAAATCAAACTCGTTATAATCTTTAAGCATTTGATGTTTTTGTGTTGAAAATTCATTGTTTCTTTTGTTGCCACCAATTCTACCGCCACTACCCTAATCATTCTTGTAGTTCTATAAGCAATGTAAACATAATACATTGTTATTATTTGTATTTGGTTTGGTTGAAATCAAATAATTTTTTAAGTTGAAATTAAGATTTAGGGTGAATTTAGAATTTAATGAATCAATGATAAATTAGTTAAAAATACATTCAATTAGATTTTATTTGATATGCCTAAATATGAAAATAAATTGAATTAATAATGAATTAATTATTTCAATTAATTATGTGTCGCGTTTAATTTAGATTAAGTTATCGAATTAAAGATTTTGTGTATATTATTGGAATGGAGTGATAATTTAGTTAAATATGCATAGATATTCATGCAATAGAGCATAAATGTTTGTTGAATTATGACGAATTATATGTTTTATTAAATTGTTAATAAGTTGATTAATTTAGTATTTTTTAATTAAATTAATTTACTATAAATTTTCATTTGATTTAATGCATTTGAGTATACAAAATATTAATCGATAATGTATCATAAATTACATTTAATATTTTTATTAAGTTTGCATTACCATTAAATTTTAAAAAATTAATTGATTTTACTATGAATTTTATCAAACAGGGTTAAAGTAATTTAATATAAAAAACTGGGTTGGAAAAAAAAAGGAGCAAATAGGGGTGCCACTTTCCTAAAATTACTAATATCATGATTTGTA